>Ga0265293_10000838_pt1 | contig 70851 bp, 67 predicted proteins | sample Munlanlewell138R_FD_192505 | JGI IMG/M metagenome (GOLD analysis project Ga0265293, IMG submission 192505) | Leachate microbial communities from a municipal landfill in Southern Ontario, Canada - Leachate well 138R | ecosystem: Engineered > Solid waste > Landfill > Unclassified | place: Canada... | reverse complement strand
TAGAGGGGCTAAATCCTCTATTCCACTTGATATTCCCTATAAATTATAACCAATAAGTATATATTTTTCAATATATTTCCTATAGTAGAGGGGGAAGGATAGTGGCTAAGCAGACAACTGCTAAACACCACCCCCCCTCTTTGATGTAAAGAGGGGGTCGGGGGGAGAGATTTGGGGGAAGGGGAACAAAGCCTAAAACAAACTTCCTACAATACTTAACAAAGCTTTAGCCTGACAAACCGATCAAATACTCAAGATATTCCTGCTTCAAATCCCTATATTTCTGAATAATCGGTGGTGGAAAAAACTCCTCTATCTTCTGATTGAGAGAATTGGAAACCGTAGACGGATACTGCGACTCATACATAGCTCCAAATTCATTTGTATTGTATATAAGTCCATCCAACTCTATTGTAGACCTTCAATCACTTATCGCTTTTTCTATTTTATTCAACAAGTCGAAATAATTTTTTATCTCACTATTGTAATACATCACTTTCCAATTGTTTTTGAGATAATTTTCAAAAACATCAAAATATTCTTTGTAAAGCTGATTTTGCTTCAATCTTTTTGTTGAGAGTTTTGAATATGGCATATTTTTACAATAAAATTTTTGTCCAGCGTATGTCAAACAAACCTGATTTCAGATATTTTGTAGTTTCGCTGTTTTTAATATGGAAAAATCTTCATCAATAATTGCTTCCAAAATTCCATTTGAGATAGAAAATTTTTGTCACTCTATTGGATGAGGATAACAAAATTTATCAAAAATAATATCTTTGTATCATAGTTCTACGCAGGCTGCCTTATTTGGTAGCGAAAAATTTCATGTGACCAAAGCTTCTTGATCAGGGACCAATGTTCAAGCAAGCTTTTTCTTTGTGTTTCCAATTTTAAGATAAAATCAATCAGATAAATCAATATTTTGAGATTTTTTTTCATTTTCTTCTATTTCGTTTTGAATTTGGCCGTCTTTTCAAGAATTTTCTTTTGTGTCTGAAATCAAAGAAAGATCTAGAGTATACAAAAACCAAACAGACTCTCAAAGAGAATCTTTTCCTTTTGGGTTTGGAATTACTGCGGTAATTTTTATGTCTACTCCTGTCATCTGATTTTCTTCTTTCTCCAAAATTTTATCTTTTTCTGGATCATAAGTATATGTTGCAAAAACCGTATCTTCATGCATCAAGGAAATTATAGTAGCCTTTGTATTTGGAAAACCAAAAGTTCATTTCAATGTTTTAGTCTCATTTGGAGAAATTCATCAATAATTTTTTAGAGATTTTTTTGTAGTATTTACCATCAAATAAAAACCTTCAGAAAACTGAATTGGAAATCACTGATGCATAGTGAGCGTGATTTCCTCTTTGCCCGTGTCAGCTCATTCTGGATCATAAAGCACATAGTCTATGGTAAACTCATAATCGTCCAAAACTTTTGTTTCTTCTACGGGACAAAGTCTTTGTCAAAGACAAGGAGATCATCGCAATCATAATCAATTTTCTTGAGCATATTTTTGAGCAGATTGGAATAATGATTGATATTTGTATTTTTTTCATTTATGAGAATACTCTCGAGCATAGCCATTTTTAACGAGTTTTTCATTTATGTTTTCTCAGTCCAAAAATATATATCAAACAAATCTATCAAAATCATCTTTCTCTTCTTGTTGGAAAGAGATCGTTTTGTTTGCCAAGAGAGAGTTGAGATATTCTTTCGCTTCTGGACCAAAACATTCTACTCTACCACATCTCAAAGCAGAAGATTCTGGTGCATCTATCCCAGCAAATCTAAGGTTAAATTCCTGTTCCAAATAAGAAATCTTGATTGTATCGCCATCAGTAACTGAAACAACTTTGTATTCCCCATCTGGAATTTCTTTAATTTTGTTTGGATTGTAAATATATGTGTCTACTATTTTTTTGTCTGGATCCAACAAATGAACTATTACAGGATTTTTGTCTTGAGTACTATTTGGCAAAGTATAATCTCACTTAAAAACTTGTTCTGCTCAAAAAGTAAGAATTCATTTCAGTTTTTTGTTTGTAGATTTCCCATCTTTTATATATTGTAGAGTATATTGTGACAAATCTATCTGTGTCCCCGTAAGAAGCAAAAGAGTGATCGTTTCATTGTCTTTGTCTGATCAAGGTGGATCATAGTCGATATGTTTTATTTTTATATTTTTTAACGGGACTATATCTCAAGTCAAATTTTCTTCCTCCAAATCTTCCTCAAATTCTTCACCATCTAACTGATTATCTATTCGAAAGTCCAATTGGTTTTTGATATTTTCTTCATCTTGTTCTGTTGCTTTGGACATGGAATTTCTACAATATCTATCTATAATATTTCCATCTTTTATTAGGTTTAGACAATGATCTGTTTTTGTAGGAAATCAATAATTTCAGACAAAAGACATCGTTTGCTTGGCAAATAAAGTTCTTCATTTAATAGATTTTATTTCTCCATCAAATCACTGAACCTTGTAATCTCAAAGATTGATATCCGAATTTATTTTGTTTTTTAATTTCAAGATTTGAAAATTTCAATAGTGTTTGACAGCAGATATTTGTATATCCCCATTTACAAGTTCGGAAGTATTAAATTGAAATCATTCAGCTTGTGGACAAAATCATCAGCCATTATTTATTTTGATGTATTGAATAATTGGATCAGGAGTAATTTGTATAAATTGACTTTGCCCAATAGTCAGTCATGGCGAAAACTTGTCTGTATAGTCAAAAACTCCAGCACAGTTAATAAAATTACTTCACATATACAAAGAGTTTCAAGGAGTTCATCAATTTAAATAAACTATGTCCAAAACTTCTAAATCACTTCCATCTTTTCAATAAACAATTAGCCATCAAGAGCTGTTGAGTGAGAAATCTGGATTGTATAAAGATTCCCATCATTCATAATACCAAGTATCTGAATCTGTGATCAAAAATCTTTTATCAGCTTTTAGTTTGTTGGAATTGAAGGTAAGTTCTTGATTTAAAGCTGATCCTCAAAGCCTTATTTGAGAGTAATAAGATTTGACATTGTCTGAAATATTTAATTCAACATAAGATGGATAAATTCATGTTCAATAATAAACCTCAGAAATATCCAAAATCCAGTCAGCATAAAAATCATCACAATCTATTGGTATGTTCAAATCATCTTCTGGATCTTCTGGATCTGGGATATAAGGATATTTGTCCAAACTCACATCGATAAGATTTTCTCCACTTGTAAAATATTTTGTCGGATTGGCTGATATTCATCGGTTTGTGTTGTAATATCTGTCAAAACTAAATCCAACAACAGTCGTTGTCCAGCTATTTCATTGTCCAACTTTTTCAAAAGAAGTTTCGTATTCTTGATAATAATCAACATAACTTGAATGAACAAAAAAATTGTCCAAAACTTGTCCAGATCGAATCAAGTCTAAATTGATTTCTTCGTCTTCAAAACTGATTGTGTTGGGAATAAATTCTATATTTGTTCATGTTTGGAACATTGTATAAAGAGAATTTGCAAACACTTTGGAAACTCAACTTGGAATCTCTGCAAAAAAAGAAAAATCCAAATTTCCAGACAATGTAAGTTCTCAAGAGAATGGCGAGTCAGCGAGATTTGTAATTTCAAACCAGTTTTCTTCTCCATCAAAATAAATCTCTGTGATTTTTAATTTGGGAGAATTTATAACAGGATCTGGTCAAGAATTTTCATTTACATATTCAAGCTTGAAAGAACCAACTCATAAATTTCATGATGTTTTTTCATATTCAAGTTTGATTTGGGTTGTTGTTTCAGGAACTTCAAAAATAATATTCGTTTCTTTATTTGCCTCAAAATCAGTAAATTCAAAAACAATATTTTCATCTTGATCTTTTAATATCGCTTTTCCAGAAAATGGACTACCATTTGCTTTTACTCGAATATTTGCTTCTGCATTTTTTGTAAGATAAAAACTTGGACTTTTTATTCGATCTCAAGAATCATCAAGTTTCAATCTTGGAACTGCTACTGCAGTATAATCAGCGCCCAATCACTTTGTTGTCCATCCCGTTGGAATAAAGTTTTTTCCACTATCAAAAGAAACATCAAAAATAATATCATCATCCAGCTCTCATTCTATTGCAAATGGAGCAAACAAAGGGTCAAGACCTTCTTCGTCTAAAATATTCTCATCTAAATCTTCATCCAAAGTGTGTTCGTCTAAGATATCTTCATCTAAAATATCGTCTTCTACAAATCAAGACTGATCATCAAAAACTGAAGATTCCTGATCTATAGTATTCTCTTCTAAATTTTCATCCAAAATATCTTTATCCAAAGACCAATCTTGTTCATCTTGTCATTCATCAATAGAATTTTCTCAATTTAAGTCTAGGTTTTCCAAGTCGTCATCTAGATCTAAATTGCTGTCCAAAACTTGTCCACTCTGTCAAGTCTCGCCTACCATTTGCAAAAAATCCTCGTCTTGCTCTATATTTTCCAAAGTTTCTTCATTTTCAAAAAAATCGTCAATGGTGTTTGACGATTCTTCTGGTGGTTTATTATGACTTTCTATGTTGTCTCACAAGACAAAAGTAGAATAAAAAAAGGACTGAAATAAAAGCAAAATAGACAACAGCACAGACAAAATTTTTTTCATTTTATCTTAATTAGTTGATAAATTTAATTTTTTATATTTTTTTGTCTAGTCTTGTCAACACAAAAAATCAACAAAACTTTTAACTATTTATTTCGATAATATATAAGGAATCTCTGTTGACTTTTGAAGATAAATTTTTATACATGCCAATCGCTAAATAAAAATTTAAAAAAATGAAAAAAAAATGTATTTTTAGTGTTTTTAATAAAACAGATTATTTTTTGGCTAATTATTCAGCACACTTAGCTAGCCATATGTGTTTGGACCTTGTCTTTTATGTAGATGACACTAGTAGTTACAAACTTATTCTTGATGCATCAAAAAAAATAGAAAAAATCTTTAATATAAGAATTAAAGTTTTAGAAAAAAAATCTAACTTTTTTTCTTGGCTAAGCTCTATTTCTAAGATAGCTAAAGAGGAAAATGCAGAAATGATCATCATGAGTGTTTATCAAAACAATCTTGTTTTTTTTGGAGAAAGCTTATGGAGTCGTGCTCAAAAACTAGAAACTCCAATTATGCTGTTGCCTGAAAATTATATGTTTGAAGAAATCCAAAACATTGTAATCACGGCAGACGCATCAATGAAAATACAAAAAACGGGGTTGGTTATAAATTTTGCAAAACAGTTCAATAGTAAAATTCACATATTCAAAGAAAATGTGAAAAATCCTGTAGAACAAAATAAAATTAATACTCTTTCTAAAAATATAGCATTGTTTTTAAGAAAAAACAAAATTAATTTTATTACTATCTCTGCAAAAAATCAACAAAAATTTACAAAAAATCTTTGTAAATATTCTGTAAAAAATGGAGACATTTTAGTTGTTGAGGTAGATCCTGGTAAAATCAGGAAAAACACTACACAACAATTTGATATTTTATTACATGAAAAACCAGTACTACTAAAAAAAACTAAGAACTTTGGTATTATTAGCTGGAGAAGTTAATAATAAACTAATGAATAAATTAAAGGAGCTTTTTTTATGCTCCTTTTTTTTGTAAAAAAATAATCTTGTTTTTAGGCTAGCAACTCAGATATAATTGTGTCTTTTGCACTAGAAATCTCTGAACTTATATCCAAAACTATTTCCTCTTTTTTGAAATTTTTGTAATTATTGAATATTTCCAACATATTATCTTTGTAATTTGGATCTTTTGAATCCAATAAAATATCATCATAATTATCCACATAATACTTGGCATTATCGTATTGATCATGAGTCCAAGGAATTGGAACCATAACAATTTTTAAATTATATAGTTTTTGTTCGGCCAAAGAGGTTGTACCAGCACGAGTTAGAGAAATGTCACAATGTTTTAATAAAAGTCACATCTCTGACTGTGTGATAAAATCAAAAGAATGAACATTTTTTATCTTTTCAAATATCTCTTTTAGATGTGTGTTTTCTTTTCATAAAACAACAAATATTTCATAATTTTTGAAAACTTCTGGATTGGAAATAATGGTATTTTGCAGATCCTCATAAAGTCTTTTGGATCACTGAGATCATCATATCACCAATAAATGAGTTTTGGAGGGGTTGGAATAAAAAAGCTGTTCGTGTACCGTCAACTCTATATTTTTTTGTGATAAATCTCTTGCTTTTGGTGGGTTTTTGATACTTTGCTTGGCAATAATTTCATCTGACAATATCTGTCCAACTCTTGTCGACTTTGCAAGAACTCAATCAAATCCTGTGAAAACTCTATCTGCATATCTTGCTGCTATCTTGTTGACTAGTCAAGAACGAACATCAGATTCATGAACAACAATTTTTTTTCTTAAAAGTCTTGCTGCGAACACCACTGGTAATGCCACATATCATCATTTACAAAAAACAATGTCAATTCTATGTTTGATAAGATAAAAAATTGACTGAAAAACTCCAAATATAAACTTAAAAATATCACGAATATTTTTTAATCTAGAACTAAACCAAGTTTCTCTACGATACTTTCCAGATACTATGTTTTGGAAGTATAAATAAGGATATTTTCCTTTTAGTTTGTCAAATAGCTCTTTTTCTAAAGAATTTTTTTGTCCAAATCGAATAATTTTTGAAATTTTTTGAGAATATTCTGGATTTTTGTCTATATGTTCTATTAAACTTTTTATAGGAAAAACATGTCATCATGTACCTCATCCAGCCATAGCTATGTTTCTTTTTTTCATATTAAAAATAATATGTAAATATGCTTATATAGTATAAAATATTTTATTGCTTTCAAGATAAAATAGCTTGTTGAAAATATCTTTTTTTTTATTAATATGATATTATTTATGAACTAATTTAGAAAAAAATGAAAAAAGTAATAACCTTTGGAGCATTTGATCTGGTTCATGAGTGACATAAGTTTTTTTTAAATCAGGCAAAAAAATATTGAAACTTTTTGATTACTATTGTTGCAAGAGATTCTACAATACAAAAAATAAAATGAAAAGCTCCTTTATACAAAGAACAAAAAAGATTGAAAGATATAAAAGACTTATGAATTTCTGATCTTGTAGAATTGGGTCATCATATCGATATGATGTTTGCTATCAAAAAATATAAACCAGATATTGTTGCTATAGGCTATGATCAAAATAGTTTTATTTATGAATTAAGCGAATTTTTGAAAAAAACCAAACTAAAAACTAGTGTTATCACAATAGATCCCCACAAAGAAAATATATATAAATCTAGTAAATTAAAAAAAAATTAACTTAGAAATTTCTAAAGATATCTGCAATTTCTTTTTTATTTTTAGAACTTTTTACTGAAGTTTTTTCTTGGTCTTGTGAAATATCTTCTTGGTCATTTAGAATATCTTCTTTGTCTTTTGGAATATCTTCTTGTGCTTGAATAGATGGAAAATTTTCTTGTTCTCTTGGAGCCTCTTTCGTTTTAATAAAATCTTCTGAAATAGATTCTAGTTCTTCAATAGCTCATATTGAAATTGAATCAGAATCCTTTTCTTTTCTTGGAATCTCTTCTGTTTGGACAGATTCTTCTAGTTTAGTTTTGGATAGAACTTTTTCATACTCTTGCTTGGCTAAAAAATAATCATAATCTATTTGTTTGTGAATCCAATATTTTTCTGGACTTCACAAAACTTGAGATAACAAAAGATCCCATTGTATGGTAATGTTTCTTTTTCATTTTATTAGCTCATTTAGCTCACTTACGCTTTTTCACAAGATTAGTGAAAATTCTTTTTGAGTTAAACTTTTTTCTCTAATTTTTTCTATTAATAAGGATCCGGGGTGTTTCATTTTTCTTGTAATTATTTCATAAATTCTATGAATTAGTGAAATTATACTCAAAAAGATAAAATTTGTCAAATTTTTGAAGACTTTTTATACAATTCTATGAAACAGTGAAATCCATGAAACAGCGAAAAAGAAAAAATACAAACAGAATATATACAAATATTTTTTCACCAATTCTACGAATTAGTGAAAAAATTCTATAAGTTAGTGAAAATATTTTCAAAAAATATAAACAATAATTTAATATTTATTTTGAATAAAATTAAAAAAAATTATTTAATAAAACTATAATTCATTAAAAAATGGATAGGTTTTTAAAAAACAAGCTATTCATAAAAAAAATAGTTTTTTAGAAAACTTGTTACATAACAATAATGAACTACTTAGACCGGTCTATTTAAAAACTTTATTATAAATCTCTATTTTTTATTCTAAAAAAACTTTAATTGATCTATTTTTTTTCCAAGAAACTATTCCTCATATTTTATTCAGATAGAAAAAAGTTGCAGTTTTTCTAATCCTGCTTTTTTAATATAAATTTTTTCTCAAACTATCGGAAATCATATACTAGACAAATGTGCGCGAATTTGATGTCTAATTCATTTGGAAATTTTGACAAGCAATGTTGTCACATTTCTATTTTTGTCATAATATAATTTTTCTATCTCTGTGTCTACTTTGTGCATCCTTTTTTTGTCAATTTTCCCAGTTTGTTTCGCATCTAAAAACACAACCATGCGATCTTTGGAAAACTTATGATGTCATATAGGGTAGGAAATTTTTAAACTGTTTTTGACAAAATTTCAATAGACATCTGCTATATAATATTTTGTTATTTTTCATTCTGCTTGTGCTTTTTTGTATTTTTCTTTTACTAAAGGGGTTTTAGCAAAATATAATAGTCCAGAAGTGTCATTGTCTAGTCTATTTAGTAGTCAGTATTCGTTTTTTTTTCAAAACATATCCTCTAAATATAAAACTATTGACTGAATATTTTTATCTTTTGATTCTAACAAAAAATCTAAAAAACTTTTTTCTTTACCAAAAGTACTTGGAATATTATGATTTTTCCAAAAGTAATAAAATAAATCATCTTCATATATTGTTATCTTCATTGGCTAATTATTGTTAATAATAGATATTTTAAATATGTTTTTTACTAATAAAAGACAAAATATAATGTAAAGTTGGGGACTGGTAGATTTTTTCCAGATTTCTCCGTCATTCTGAGCGTAGCCCGCTTAACAAGAGGGAAAGGAGGGATTATTTGCAGATCCTCCGTCATTCTGAGCGGAGCGAAGAATCCATTGGCAAATGCGTTGTCATTCTGAGCGGAGCGAAGAATCCATTTTCACATAACCCACTTACAGCCAATGGATATTTCGCCCTATGGGCTCAATATGACCCCAATTCGTCATTCTGAGCGGAGCGAAGAATCCATTGCACACAAGCTGTCATTCCGAAGTGTTCTATCTTGTGAGGAATCTTACTTTAGATCTCTCGCAACAATAACGACTCGAGATGACAAATCCGCAACAATAACGACTCGAGATGACAACAATAATATAGTCATTCTGAGCTAGCCCCTTTAATAATGGGTTTTTGGGGGATGATTTGGATCGATATGTATTATAACTAATTAAAAACTTTAAACTAGTTAATTGTAGTATTATTTATTCCCACAACAAGCATTAATAAGTTCTAGGTAAAAACTGTCTGTTTTTTTGTTTCAATTGTTCTTTCTTAAAATTCTTAGAAGAAGGAGGCTTTTTTACTGACATCAAGATTAATTAGTTTATCGCTTTTTTTATCTTATCTGAATTAGATATAGACAAAAAATCTTTCTCAAATATTTTTAATGGATACAAAAAATGTAATCTAGACCCAATTCCAGCATCACAAGACCAAAACAGATTTAAAGTATCTATCAAGGGATGTTTTGTCCAATCATAAATAAGTAAATCTGGAACAAGCTTTCTTAGCTGTGAATAAAACATCTTGTCAAAATTTATATCTGCAGGAAAAAATATTTTTTTGTGATCTGGATATTTTAAAATAAATTTCTGTATTTTTTCTACACTATTTTCTGTAAAATGTTTTGGTGAAATATTGATCAAAATTGTCTTGGACAAAAAGCTTTTGCTTTTGTTTTTGAAATCCTCCAAAATATCTTTAGAAAAATCTTGATACAAAAAAGCTGATTTTACTCAATATTGTAGAGCCCTGTCATAAGATAATCTTTCTCTACAAACCACCTTTTGTGCTCTTTTGAAAATATACTTAAACATTTTTTTTGTAGATTTTTTTTGATCTGTTCCAATTCATCAAACAAGAACAAAATTTTTTCTTTTGATATCATGGCGATATAGTATCATCAAATTTCGTCAATCGTGTGGAAACTTTCTGGTTTCATCCAAAACCTCTCATCAGCCAAAAATTTTGAAATATTTTCTATATTTATCTAATCAAAGAAAAATTTGCAATTGTCTAAATCTTCTACTAATTATTGCATTTTCTACAAAATCTAATTTATCCAAAATTCATGCTTTTAAATAAACTTTATTGTGTTGTATCCAACTCTGTATTCGCTGTAAATCTCAAACCTCTACAGTAAAAGATTCTGGATTATATTCATTTTGTAGATAGTTTAGCAAACCAAAAAACAAGATTTCGTCCCCAAAATTTTTGTAGCCATAAAATCATTTGATATAAATTTTCATCTGATCTTTTTAGTTTTTAAAAGTTATTTTTTTAACTTTAACTTTAGAAATTTTAGTTTATAAAAGCTGTCTACTGCTTTAAGGATCCCTTTTTGTTTGTAAAAAAATACCACAATAATTTTACTATATTTATCTAAATTTAATATTTTATTGTCTTAACTATAATTGTCTGTTTTGTAAAAAACTAAAGTTTTCCCTTTTCTGTCTTGTATTTACCTAAGAGAATGTATACTAATGATGTAGCTATAAATATTGATGCAAATGTTGCAGCGATAATTCCAACTCATATAGTAAATGCGAAATGTTTCATTATCCCTGTTCCAAAAATGAACATAGATATCACTACTAATAATGTAGAAAAAGATGTTCACACAGATCTTTTCATTGTTTGTCGAATACTATCTTCAAATACTTTTCCGTAAACAACATCTTTCCCTGTTCATCTGTTTTGTAAATTTTCTCTAATTCTATCAAAAATTATTATCGTATCGTTGATTCAGTATCACATAACAGTCAAAATCGCTATTATAAATATTGAATCTATTTGTATGGTATTATTTACCCACATCCATATTCCATAAGCTCATGCTGGTATCACAACATCAAAAATCATAATAACAGCAACAACTATTCATAATATTGATGGAGAAACATAGTGTCTAATCGCTGAAAAAGAGAACAACATATAAATTACGATAAATATTACTCATACTATAAGTGCAGTCACGGCTGATTTTTGCATATAAGAACCAACACTAGGTCAAGTAATTGTTTGTTCTATTATCTCATCTGTAGATGAAATTAAATTATTTTCTAACAAATATTGCTTTATTTGTTCAGACAATTCTGCGACTTTTTCATCTGTATCTACTTTTGTGTTTATTTTGAACATTGTAGTATCTTCTACTGTTTCCAAAGAAACTTTTAGAACTTCATACTGATTTTCTAATAAATATTGCTCTAGATTTGCTTGTTCTTTTTGGTTGTCTACTGTTTTATCTATTCACAAACTTATTCATCCAGTAAATTCTTCTGAATATCTAGCATTTGAGAAAAATAAAAAAATTGAAATCAAAAACAAAACAATTGAAATTGCAATCCAAATCGGAGCTTTTTTGATAATGTTAAACCTTGCTTTCATGTCAAAATTATAAAATTTAAAATTTGTTATCGTAATATTTAAGTATTTACCAAAAAAATTCAATGGGAAAAAGATTTTCTACTTAAGTTTTATCTGCTCAAAGATTTTCTTGTTTTGTTGTTTCATAGAAAATCTTTGCAGCTTCTTCTTGTGCTTTCTTTTTGTTGCTAGCAAATCATTCTGACACTTTTTTTCATAAAATATATAGTTCTGTTTTGTAAATTAAAACATTTCATTTAGAATCAAATTGATGCTCGATATCTTTGTAAGATGGTAGCTCTTTATATAGTTTCTGAACATATTCTTGTAGCATTGTTTTGTAGCTTTGTATAGGTTTTTTATTTATTTTGTCATACATTGTATATATGTTTTTTTCTACAAAGAGTTCTGCTTCTGTATATCAAAAATCCAGAAAAACATATCATATCAAAGCCTCCAAAGCATCTGCCAAAATAGCATCTTTTTTTCTTCATTGCATTTTTTCTTCTCATCTACTTACAAAAATCTGTTTGTCTAAATTGATATTTCTGGCTACTTGTGCTAAATTTTCTTCTCTAACTAAAGCTATTTTATATAAAGTCATTTCGGACTCATTCATTTTTGGATGTTTTTGGAACAATAATTTACATACAATTGCTCACAAAACTCAATCTCACAAAAACTCTAATCTTTCATTATGTCATCATATTTTTTTGAAATCAGCAGCAAAAGATTTGTGAATAAATGTTTGTAACAATAAGTTTTCGTCTTTTACTTTTGATATATCTAATCAAAGATTTTTGATATAAGAATATATTTTCTCTTTTTGTTCTAATACTTTTTTATGAAGCATTATTGTTGTAAAAAAAAATAAATGATTATTTTTCATAACTAAACGGATTATTGGCTGTATGAGAAATGAAATCATTTCAAATAATAAGCTCCATGTCATAGCCCAATTCTTCTCAACTAAGAAGCTGAACCTCTCATTTTTCAACAACATTTACTGGGAAAAAATACTGTAATGTATCTACTGTTTTTGAATATGTTTGATCTCCGTATGTAACAACTTTTGTTTGTTCTATGGCTCAAGAATAGTTTTCAACCCCAGCAAGATTAAATCAATATTTCTTTAGTTTAACAGCTATTTTATTTGCTCGTCCTGTTGGAGAAAGTCTATTTTGAGATGCAAATTGTTTGTCTATAGCGTTTTTGATTATAATTCTTGGATTTTCAATCAAATATCAATTGTTATGTGCTACAAAAAAAGCAAATCTTTTTGTATAATCATAAAAGGAAATACTGCCTGGTGTGGCTCCATTTGGAATCATGACTGCCTGTCCTCCAAAAGCCTCCCTATTTCCATTGTAAAGGAAGCATCCAGCATCTGTAAGTTTGTAAGAAGAGTATGTACAATAAGTATTTAATCAAAAAGAAAACATATGCTTAAAATTGTAACTATATTGAAACATTCCTATCATTTCTTTTAAAGAAATATTTGTGTGAACCATTCTAGTATAAGTGGAATACATTTCTTTTAGTTTTCAAACATTTGTTATATTTTTTCTTTGTAAGGCAGTATCTATTACTGCTTTTAAAATATCTTGCTGTCTTTGGGATCTAGCAAAGTCTGATGTGGTGTGTCTAGACCTGGTATATTTAAGCGCTGTGTCTCAATCTAATATCTGCTGTCAAGCAGAAATATGAAAGGTTTGATATCATAAATTGTCGTCTGGATATGTCGTATCATGTATTGTGTTTGGTACATAAATTTCTATTCATCATAATGTGTCCACTATTTCTTTAAATCACTGAAAATCTGCCACAAGATAATATGGAATTTCCAATCATAAAATTTCTTCAACTTTTGTAATAAGATTTTTGGCTCCAGATCATATATTGTTTCATCAATGATTGTATCCACGGGCAAACAAACCATTTACTCTTCATAAATATCAAGAAGAATTAATATATAAATCTCTTGGAATAGAAATCATACTCACTACTCATTGTTCTGGGTTTCGTGATGCTGTAATCATGGCATCAGCTAAATATCATCCATGATGATTGTCTCAACCAATTCAAACCAACATAATATTTATATTGCCAAACTCATCTCTAATCATCTCTTGTCCGATATTTGAGCTCACAGTTTTGACTGTAGATTTTCATAAAGAACCTAAAAGTACATGTCCACCATGAATTAGGTTTTTTCAAAAAAATATTATTAAAAATATGGATAATATAAAAACAATATACTTTAGTGTTTTTCAAAAAATAGAATTTTTTTTAGTATTATCGTCTTGTATTTCTCATACTTTTGATGTTTTAAATTTTGCTTTCATAGACTAGTTGAATATTATTTATTGATAAAAGAATCTTCTGTAGACAAAACTTGACTCAAAGAAAAACTGTCTCATAATATCTGTTTTAACATAATATAGGACTCTGGTTTTTGAAATAAAAATCCAGAATCATTTATAAATTGTTGTTCTGCCTTTATGTTTATTTTTATGTTTTTTTCAAGGTCTGTTCAATAAATTAATTTATTAGAAATTTCTACATGTCCATTTATGGTATTTTTGCTAAAGTTTTCTAATTTTTTGTTTGTTAAATTAAGATTTAGTTTTATCATATCTTGATAATTGTCTGTTTGTTTGATCTGAAATTTGTATTGGTTTTTATGAAAATCTAATGAAAGCAAATATCTTGTTTCTTCTTTTTCTGGAACTTTTATGTTGAAATATAAACTTTTATTGCCTATAACTCATTTTATATTGTAGTTTTTTTTGTAATAAAGTTCTAAATTTTCTATTTTTAACTCTACTTCTGAATTTGATTTGACAAGTAAAAGTCATTCAAAAGAATTGATCTTAATGTCTGTGTTGTCTGAAATATAATCTAAAATGTCTTGCTGAATTTTTATTTTATATGCAAAAAATCAATCATAAGTAAGCTCATCTAATGGATAAAAAATGTTTGATGCAAAAATAGTTTGTAGTAAAAAATTGAAGTCCTTATAAAAATTTGTAGTGGTTTTTTCTTTTAGATCTAGCAATATTCGTTTGTTTTCTAGTTTTTTGGAAATTAACAACAATAGTTTGTTTTGATAATTACCTGAACCTAAGTCTACAAAAAAATCTTGTAAATTGATATACTTTTCATTTTCTATATTTTTGTAATCAAGATATCCTGAAAGATTTAATACATTTTTTTCTTTTTTATCCAAAAATTGTAATGAGATTTGATTGTATAAGTTTTGTTTTTGGGTTAAATAGTTTGTATGACCACTTATTTCTATGTTTGAGTTTAGTAAAAAATCTTTATTTTCTGAATCTATTTCTAGTTTGATTTGATTTTCTTTTTGTCAGCTAAATCATAAGTTGTTTATGTTGTTTAGTATATAATCAACTTGTTTGGTAAAAATGCTTAGAGCTTGATCAAAATCCATTTTCAAGTATAGGTTTTTTTGGCAAGCAGATAAAATTATGATTGGAAAAAAAAGTATTATAAAATATTTTTTCATCTTATGGTGTTATTTTTAAATTCAAGTAATTTATATAAAATTTTTGACTACTTTCAACAGAAAACATTTATAAAAAAATTGTTTTATCTTGGATTATGTAAATAAAATGATCTGCTTGAAAATTTTAAATAAAAAAATAAAATGACTTTAATGTTTTTATTTTTTGAACAATTATGATAAAATTTAGATCCTTGTTTTGTTTGAAAAAGCGCAAAAAAATTCTTGTAATTTCTTGAGGATGATTTAAATGAGTTTATGCTGTTTGAATTTTGAAATGACTAGAAGAGCTTTGATTGGACAAAGAAATAGATGCAATTTTTGGTGTCAGCATAGGAGCTATTATCTGATCATTATGGTCCTATGGACTTGAGGCAGATCAAATTTTTAAGTTATTGAATAATGTTTCTATCAATCAATTTTACACTAAAAATATTTTTAAAAAAACATGAGGACTTTTGTCTAATGAAAAATTTAAAGATATGTTGGAAAAATATTTACCAAACAACTTTTCTAGCTTAAACAAAAATTTATATATTTGAGCCGTTGATGCAAATAGAGCAAAATTTATTTTATTTGAAAAATGAGATTTACCAAAAATTGTTTTAGGTAGTATGGCAATACCAGGAATTTTTCCACCAGTAAAATATAAAAACTACAATTTAGTTGATGGAGGAGTTTTAAATAATTTTCCAGTAGATTTAGCAAAAAAACTCTATCCAAAAAGTAAAATAATATGAATAGCGCTACAAAAATTTAAAAAAAATCAAACAATAAATACAGCAATCAATAACCTTTTGGTAAATTTTGAAATAATGTTAAGAACAAAAGTTTTGGAAAATACTAGATTTGTAGACCATTTATTTTATAAAGAAATTCCGATCTCCATATTATCTTTAGATAAAAAAAAGATGACGCAAGTTTTTGATATGTGATATCAAGATTGTATAAAAGAATTTGGGAAAGGACTTGGAACGAGAAAAAAGAATGGAAAAAATGAGAAGGGAATAAAATTAAAGAAGGGGTAAAAAAATAGAACATAACTTATTAATTAAAACTCTATTAAGTTATTTTTGTTTGTTAAAATTTTAATCTTTTTTTAGATCTAAACCATATTTTAACTTTTTTACCACAAAAAGATAATAATTTAGTCCAAAGAAAATCATTGCCATCATAAGGAAAATAATTATTTTGTTGAATCTATTTGCCGATTGCATTAGCATCAAAACCATCATTACAAACGACCAAATCCAAACAAAGGCTCTTACTTCTGATCTAGTTCGATTGAGTCAAAGCAGTCTATGATGTATATGAGTGTAATCTCACTTCATAGGATTTTTTTTCAAAACTAGAATTCTATACAATCCTACCCATATAGCATCAAAAATTACAAGTGATAAAGCTACTATCAAAGTTCATATTTTTGCTCATCATAAAACTGACAAATATGCTAAACTAAATCCAAAAAACATAATTCATACATCTCTGAGAAGTCACAAAGGTTTGTATTCTAAAAATGAAGAAACTAAACTTATAAAAAACAAAACTAAAGACATATTAGATGTTAAAACTAGAACATCTCGGTTGTTGAATTCTGTATAATGCCTCATAACAACAAATTTTATTAACAAGAAAATAGTTAAAAATCATATCGCACTTACTCCACTAGCTTGTGCATTAATTCAATCAATCCAGTTTACAGCGTTGATACAAAGCATAGCTCGTATCACAAAAAATACCACAAAAATATATTGAGGAATATGTCGCACAAAAGATCAAATAATAAATTCTTGTCATATTCAAATTCATCAAACATAAACAGCAATAATTGCTCATCATATATGTGTTAATAGTCTAATAATTTGTGGAATTCTAAATTTTATTCTACCCATATATCATAATTCTTCTATTAATTCGACTATAAAAATTGGAAAAACTCATAGTACAAGACCTCGAAACATATTATTTGAACTTATCCCAGGAAAAAACCAAATCATTGTGAGAATAAAACTAATATATGCAAAAACTCACATAATGGTAGGAACTGGTCATCTAAGTCATTTTAAATCTGGTCAAGGTCTGTCTAGAATTTTGAATTTTTTGAACAAATATCGTCAAACAAAAAATACTGCTATAATAAGTAGAATAGTGAATAAGTAATTCATTGATTTTATTTAAAAAAATAAACTAAAGAAAACATATTGAATATATTGTTTTTTTCAAATCAAAATATAAAGTACTTGAAAACAATTTAAAAAACAACATACTTGATAATAAGTTTCCAATTGGAACATTGGTCTTATTTTGTCAACTTACACAACTTTAATACTATAAACAACCCATTGTATGCTAAAAGTGTTTCTAGCAGATATAGCTCCCAAAAATCTTTCAAAAGAAATTTTACAAGACAGAATGAATGAATTAGAAAATCTTGTAGATACTTTTTGATGATTGGTGATTTTAACTAAAATACAAAGAAAAGATCAGCCAGATTTCAAAACATATGTTTGAAAATGAAAATTGGAAGAAATTATCCAAGAAATGATCAATGTTTGAGCAAATTTATTGATTGTATGAAATGTTTTAAAACCATCTCAAATATTTGAAATAAATGAACAACTTCGTCATGCTAGTGAAAAAGCTTGATTAAAAGATCCTATAAAAGCTCGAGATAGAATAGATTTAATTTTGAAAATTTTTGAAAAACATGCTCAAAGTGTAGAAGCAAAACTACAAATAGAATTAGCAGCCATCAAGCATATGTGACCTAGAATTTTTGGAATGGGAATGGAACTTTCTCGTCAATGATGAAGTAGTGGAAGTGGATGATGAGCTACTAGATGAATCTGAGAAACTAATACAGAAAGAATGAAAAGACACTTAAAAGAAAAACAAATAAAAATTAAAGAAAAATTGAAAGAATTTGAAAAAATGAGAGAACTACATAGACAAAGCAGAATTAAAAAAGGTTTAGCAATTATTGGAATTGTTGGTTATACAAATGCTGGTAAGTCATCTTTATTAAATACTTTAACTAATAAAGGAGTTTTGGCCGAAAATAAACTTTTTGCAACACTTTGAACAAATGTAGGAAAATTATTTCTTTTTACAGAGCCTGAAAAATGAATTTGAAAAGAGGTTCTTTTAAATGATACAATATGATTTATTCGTGATCTCCCGCCAAAACTTATTGATGCTTTTTCAAGCACATTGGAAGATAGTGTAGAAAGTGATTTTTTGTTGCATATTATAGATGCTTCAGATCCATTTATTCAAGAAAGAATAAATGTCGTAAATGAAATATTAGATGATATTGGAGCAAAACAACATAGAGTTTTAGTTTTCAATAAAATTGATTTGATAAATGAAAACAAATTATCAGAAATTAAAAAAATATATATAAAAGAAGATTGTGTTTTTATTTCTGTTCGTGATGAGATTTGACTAGAAAACTTAAAAAATAAGATAATTAGCTTAATATAAAAAATACTTATTACAAAAAAAACGCTAGTAGAACCAGCGTTTTTTATATAGAGAATATACTTTATAAGTTTTTTGCTGCCCAATCAGAAAGCTCACTCCTTTCTCCCTTTTCTAGCGACACATGAGCGGCTTTTTCATAATCTTTGGCTTTCTCTATCAAATAGCTAAGCCCATTGGAATATGAATCCAAGTAGGGATGATCTATTTGATAAATGTCTCCTGTAAAGATTACTTTTGAATTTTCCCCCATACGAGTAACAATTGTTTTAATCTCGCTTGGAGTTAGGTTTTGAGCTTCATCAATGATAAATAAAGTGTTTGGAAGTGTTCTTCCTCTAATGTAAGCCAGAGGCTCAATTATTAATTTTCCACTCTCCATCAAATTATCTATTTTTGATGATTTTTTCTTCTCATCTCCACCATTTGATTGCTTTAAAAAACGAATATTATCAAGCAAAGGTTGCATGTATGGAGCAATTTTTGCTTGAATATCTCCTGGTAAATAGCCAAGATCCTTATTACTCATAGCCACAATAGGCCGAGCAATAAAAATTTGATCATAATGAGAAGCTTGAGATATCGCTGTACCTATAGCAATTAGCGTTTTACCTGTTCCAGCAGGTCCATTAAGTGTTATGAGAGATAGATTCTTATCAAGTAAAGCATTTACAGATAGTGTTTGTTCTGCATTTCTTGGAAAAACCTTACCATAAATAGACTCTTTTGAAACAAGAATAATCATTGTTTTATCTTCGTTTATTCTACAAAGAGCACTTTTTTCTGGAAGAACACTTTTTTTTGGAATATCAGTTTTTTCTGTTGAAGTTGTTAAAATTAGATATTGATTTGGTTTCAAAGAATTTTTTGAAATTATTTCTAACTCTTCAAGCAAAATTTCTTTTTTTTTATATAATTCATCTATAAAAGGATCTAGTTCTACATCTTCGATTTTTAAAATCCCTTTATAAAGATTATCCAAATCTTCCACTCTGTCATTTTTATATGACTGAACTTCAAGTCCGAAAGAAGCTGCCTTGAAACGAAGATTTGTATCGTTTGAAACTAAAACAACATCTTTATCTTGATTTTTTTTAGTTTTCAAATTCAATGCAACGCTGATAATTCTGTGATCCACTTTGTCTTCTTTCAAAACCCTTTTAACATCAGGATTTAGCTCTCTTAAAAAATAGATGGACAAATTACCCTTTCCTTTTCCCATTGAAATTCCATTATTGAATAATTCTGGAGAAAAGTAACTATCTAACAGACGAGTGGTTTCTCTAGCATTAAAACCTACCGTATCGGTATATTTTTTTGCTTTATCTAATTCAGCAACTACATCCAACGGAATAATAACATCATGGAATAAAAATTTAGAAAAAGAAGCAGGGTCTACCAGTAAAACACTTGTATCTAATACAAATATTTTATTTTTTTTAGTTTTTGACATAATTTTATTTTTTTTAATTTGACATTTTGTTAATTAGATAAGACAATAAAAAAATAAAAACTAAAGTCAATATAAAATTGAAAAAATAAAACAATTTACTTAAATAGTGTTATTGAAAATAATAAAAATTTATTTATATTATTTATCGAATTTTATAAATATTTTTTTAGAATGAACAAAATGCTAAAAAAGATATTATTTTCCTTACTTATTACTTGAATATTTTATATTTGAATATATTTTGCTGTATCTTATTATGACTATAGCTGAGAAACTATGTTATGGTTTCAAAACAATATTTATTATTTAATTTTTTTATTTATTTCAATTGTCTGAGGATTAAGTTTATATTGAAATGAAAATAACAAATCAAAGTTTATTATCTCTATAATTTTTTTGGTAAATTTTTTGTATCTAATTTTTATTTTTAGTTTATCAAATATTTGATTAAGTCAAATTCAGTGATTGTTTTTAATATGATTTTTATTATTAGCTTTAGTTTTTAGTAATTTAAAAAATCGAATTTGAACTATTATAATTGTAATTTCTGTATTATGAATTTTTCTGACAATATTTTTTACATTAATTCCTTTATTCTGAGAATGACCAGATATTAAAGGATTTGAAGAAAATTTTGAAACACAACTTATTACATATTCAAAAATAGGTTTAAATTCTAAAACAGCTGTTTTGGAAAAAGATACTAGAGAATATAATTTAATAAATTGAATTAAAAATTATAAATTTAATATTTGATTGTCATGATCAGAAATTATATTTAAAGCAAATAATTTATATCCAAACACATTTTGATATATCTTATTTAAAAATAAAGAAATATTACAAATATATTCTCAAACAGCCATTAGAATAAGTCCTGATTTTGAGATAGAAATAATAACTGGAATAGTAAAATACTATCCACAAAAAATAGAAAAATTTAGTTTTACTGGAAATAATATAGCTTCATTGATTGTAGACCAAGAAAATATTGATATTGTTTTAGATCGATACAATGATCAATTGAAAAAATATATTTTAGAGCAAAATGGAAAAGATATTCACCAAAACAAAACTATTTTATTATTATCAAAAAATATATTAGAAATTTTGAATAAAATTTTTCCAAAACAATTCAAACAAAATCTAGAAAATTTTGAATTATTTAATAAATATTTAAATTATAATTTGGAAGAAAAAGAAGATTTAAAAATATTTGATCAAGAAAACATAAAAAAATGAATATGGCAAAGCATAAAAGATTGATTGAAATCTACAGAAATTATTAAATAAATTTAGTCAAAATCTATTTTTAATTGTCCATTTTCTTCTTCAATAACTTTATATCCTTTGTTATTTTCTTTTTCCAAATTTGCATTAAAATCTAAAATATTATTTTCTTCTATCTCTTTAGGTAATTCTCAAGGTAGTCAAATATCTCAATCTGGACTAATAGAAAATATATCTTTTTCATATCCTCGAATATCACGCATTCATGGTGTTTTAATAACTTCTGGTGTTTCTTCTGATGTTTTGTTTTTATTTCTCATTTTTTCTTCTTGTGTCTCTTTCCATATTTCGTCTCGAATTTGTTCTTCTTTTTTTTCATATTGTTTTGAAACATTAAGATATATACTATATAGTGACATTAAAGAATTGTATGTGTTTTTTTTTACGAAACTTAAATTTGCTTTTTCTAATAATGGATAATGTACTCATCATTTAAAAGAAATTAAAAATCTTTCTTTATCTCAAGAGCTATATGTTTTTTTTAAATATTCTTTTCAATTTTCAAATAAAGTTAATAACAAATCTTTTCAAAATCTTTCTGAAAGCTTTTTCCAATTTTTAATATAATGTTGTTTTTCATGATTATTTAAATATTTTTCAAATTCTTTTTTAAAATTATTATCCATTTTATATTTTAAAAAATAAAAATAGTTTATTTAATCTTTTAATTATTATAAAGATTTATTTTTATTTGTCAAATATTATTTTAAATTATCAACATTTTTTTAACTTTTCAACAAAATATTATAAATAGTTTTTGTCTAGTTTTGTCTAGTTTTGACAATTCAACATTTTTTTTACATAAAAGCTTCTTGATGAGAAATTAGTTGTAATGCTACAAAAAAAATTTCAACATTTTTTTGTGAATTATTTATTATTGTTATTATTAATTTTTTTATTTATATATTTTATTTGTTATAATATAATAAATAAAGATTTTGTTGAAAAGGAAAAAGTAATTTATATATTAAATTTAATTTATTTTTTAATTTAAAATATGGAAATATTAAAAAAATCAATTTTAGCTTTAATTTTTTTGGCAGTAATATCTTATTTAGTTTATTTAATAACTTTCTGAGTTGTTATAGTAAATGAAAATTTTTTAGATCAAAATAAAATTATTATTGGATTGTATATTTTGATATTTTTATATTATTTGTTTTTCTATGTAATTAAACCAACTTATATCAAAAAATTTAAATTACGAAATACTTTAATTTGAGTGTTTATTATTGTATCTAGTCAATCTTTCTTTTTAAATTCTGGACATGAATGATTGTATTTTGCTGATATATTTACAGTAATTTGATTATTTTTGACTATAATTTGACCAACAAATTTACTTATTTCCAAAAAACTTAAACAAGAAAAACAAGAAAAAAAGATGGAAATTATAGAAGTTTAATATAGTTCTTATGTAAATAGAAGAAAATATGTAAAATTTAGTAAAAAGATACTATATTTTTTGCTTTTTAAAAAAAAATATCTATAATTAATATAGATTATATTTATTTACTAAAAAAATAAAAATGACATGACCAGAAACAGCTTGAGAAAAATCATTTTTTGAATCAATATGAGATTGATTTAAAGGTATTTGGGAAAAAATAAAAAATTTATCTTGAAAATTTACAGATCGAGTTAAAGATATTTTTAATATTGAAAGTAAAACTGAAAAAGGTTTAGCAGAATTAGCTAAAGAAATTGTAGAAAATCAAACAAGAAAGAATCTTAAAGAATTAAGAGAAGATATGGAAAAAACAACTTGATTGACAGAAAAAGAAATGACATTTATTTGAAGAAATAAAGATTTATTTGATTATTATAAATGGTTGACAGATAAATTTTGAAATAATATTGCAAAAAGAGAAATGGATTTATTTTTATATGATTTTATTGATAAAGCAAAAAGTGATGAAAAATTAACTCCAGATGAAGAAAAAGAATTAAAATTAAAAATTTTAACAGAGGATAAAAGAAAAAAAATATTAAAAGATGACATATTAAAAACAATTATTACAGATATTATAGAAGATAAAGATAATAATAATGAATACAGTATAAAAGAAATAATTGAAGCTTATAATAAAGATAATAGTGAAGAAAAAACAAAAGATACTGTATTAGCTATAATAAAAGGTGATGAACATAGTGAAGATAATGAAGATAGTGAAGATAATGAAGATAGTGAAGATAATGAAGATAGTGAAGATAATGAAGATAATGAAGATAGTGAGTAATTTAATATTTTAAATAAAAAATGTTTGAAATATGAAAACAAAAAACTCCAGAATGGAAAAAAAATGTAGCTGGAGAATATATAGATAATTTATTAGAAAAAGATACAAATTGAATTTTAAAACAAACAAATGATTTTTTGTGATTATTAAAAGAAGATGTAGATAAAGAAAATAATATAACAAAAAAAGTTAAAAATAAATTACAAGATTTTTTAATTTCTACTTGATTATTTTCTGATTTTAAATGATTAGTTTCTAGACAATTATTGTCTACAGAAATTCAAGAAAAATTAGAAAAAGCAAAAGAAATACTGAAAGATAGTATTAATGAACAAGAAGCAAGAGAAAAATTATGATTAAATTGAACATTGATAAATGCTATGGAAGAAGAGAAAACAGAAAAAGAAATAAATAATGATAAAATAAAAGAGAAAACAGAAAATTTAGAAAATTTTGCTGTGTCAGAAAAATATATTATAAAACAAGCTAAAAAATATTGAGTTAAAAATCCTAAACAAATAGCTTATATTTTAGCTACTGTAAAATGAGAAAGTAATTTTAAAAATATAAAAGAAATTGGATGAGAAACTAAGCAGTATTGAAAATTTGGTTATTATGGTAGAGGTTATGTTCAACTTACACATAAATATAATTATGAAAAGTTTACAAAAATTATAGAAAATAAAAAATTAAAATTTAAAGATAATGGATGAATGGATTTAAATTCGAATGATTTAAATTTAGTACAAAATCCAGACACTATTTTAAAAAGTAATGATTTAGCTTCTTTTATACTAATTCATTGAATGAAGGAGTGATTATTTACATGAAAAAAATTATCAGATTTTATTAATGAAAAAGAAACAAATTTTTTTAATGCAAGAAGTATTGTTAATTGAATGAGTAGTTCTCCAGAAAAATTTGCAAATTGGGCAAAAGAATATTTTTCTAAAATAGAAAATAAAAAAAATCATGAAAAACTGGAATATAGTGAAACCTTATTGTTGTGAGATTCTCATGTTTGATGACTTAAAATGTGATGATATAAATGAGATAAAAAACATTTTGATGGATATGATACAGAACAATTATATAATGAATTAAAACAATGAAACATAAATTTATCATGAAAAAAAAATCTTATTTTATATACAGGAAGTAATGATATTACTAAAGATAAAATTAATAAAATAGAAAATAATTTATGAGAAATTAAAAAATATTTAGATGAAAAAAATATATCATTAGTGTTGACCAAAATACCATATAATAAATCTAAAAAACAAGAAAAAATAGACGAAGTAAATAATATTTTAGAAAATTTTTCAAAAAAAAATAATATAAAATTATTGGATTTAAATACTGGAATAAAAATTTCAGAAAATGAATATGCTTGAGATGGAATACATTTAAATAATATTTGATATCAAAAAATTAATTGAAAAATAGATAGTTATATGGTATAATTTGATTTTTATATTTTAAAAAATAGTAATGAAATTTTGTTTATTACTATTTTTTTATGTTGAATTTTATTATTTAAAATAAGTTTACAACTAATTTTATAATAGCATAAGATAATATAGCAACAAAAATTGCTATTATAGCTCAAATAATCATTTTGTTTGCAGTAGACATAGCATCTTTATTTCCACCAGCTGTCATTAATTTTATTCATCAATAAACTAAAACAACCATAGCTACTCCTGCTATAGCAAACCAAAGATAATCGTTTATTATTTGTATTATATCAAATACTGTTGTTTCATCACTTTCTATTTGTGTAAATCATGACACATTAATGTCTTCTTGTCAATGTGGATTTGGTGTTTGTAGAGTAATTCAAAAAACATTTGATATATTTATTCACAATAATGAGATTATAAAAATTAATTTTAGCATTTTATTAGTTTATTTGAATAAATTAATTTACAACAGTTCATCAAAGATCGTTAACACACATTGTTTTTGCTTTTTCATTATTTATTTTTTCTCGTTTATCTGTTGTTGTGATATAACATTGTTTTCATAATCATTTAGATTTTCGTTCTCATCATAAAAACTCTTCACAAAGATATTTCTTTAAATTATCGCCAGTAATAATTTCATTACTAGTTCAAATTTGACATCAAATAGTAAAGCTTGAAATATCGTCACTTGTTTGTAAGCTACTTTTGGGAATAGAAACTATTAAATTAATTACACTTACACTCAATAAGGCCAACATAACTCAAGCAATAACATAAATTAAGTTTTTTTTAGATTCTGCTGATTTTCGATCTTTTCATGATAAAATTTCTATCATATATTTTACTGCATTAAATATTACCATAGAAATAGAAAGAACAATAGTCATCCTAAGTAAAAACTTAGTAATTCTAACTATTAATGGTGCTTGAGAACTAATATCTATTATTTCTCTTTTTCGTTCTCATCATAATTCAGTACATCAAGACTCGTCTACTCATTCTTTTAATATTCAATTTAAAAAACAAGCTTCTTTTGTCGGACTATCTCATATTCCTATAGTTGTTTTTTCTCTAAGAAGAGAATCTCAAACTTGTTTTTTATTTTTTCATATATTTATTACGGTATCATAAGACATAGCAGGATCAAAAGCACTTTCCATTAAATCTATTCAAAAAACATTATTTAATAAAAAAAGTCAGCTTATAGAAAACATAAAACTCAGAATATAAATCAATATGTTTTTATTTTTTTTGTATCAAAACATTTTTATTAAAGGTTTTTAAGTAAATCTTCGGCTTCTTCCTGTTCTTTATCTCTAATAAGCTCTTCTTTTGTTTGTATAGTAGACATTGTTTTTTGATAATTAACAGCATTGAATCTAGTTTGATATTTTTCTTTAATTTCTTCTTTTTTCTTTTCATATTTTTCTTCAATTTCAGCTATTTTGTCTCTTTCTCTAATTAAAATATCTTTTAATTTATTTATTTGTTCTTCATTCATCATAGGAACTAAATTAAACCAATTTTGCTTTTCATCATCCTTTGATAAAGATCTAGAATTTAATACTAAAATTACAGCATCAGAATTATCTTCTAAAAAATAATCTGGAATATCAAATTTGCTTGCTTTTTCCCATAATTCTTGTGGAAGTTTTTGTTTTATAAGTTCTGTATTAGCCATTTTTTATTTATTTTAATTTATAAATTTTTATATTTTTGTTGAATTTTTATTTAAAATCCATTCAATATCATCTGCATTAATTATACCTTTATTTACTAAATTTTCTGCATATTGTTTTAAAGTTATCATTCAAATCATATTAGATGTTTCTATAATACTATCTATTTGATCTACATCTTTCTTTTTTATATTTGTTTTTACAGATTGAGTATTTAACATTAATTCAAATATTCATACTCTAGTGGAAGCATCAATACTTTTGACTAAAATTTGAGATTGAACTCCAATTAAAGATTCAGAAAGTCTTTCTGCAACACTTCATTGAATATCTGGTGGAAAAAAAGATATAAACCTATTAATTGTATGAGAAGCAGAATTTGTGTGTAAAGTACTAAAAACCAAATGTCCAGTTTCTGCTAAATTTAAAACAGCTTCTGCTGTTTCTTTATCACGAATTTCTCCAACAAATATCACATCAGGATCTTGTCTCATAGCTGATCTTAAAGCATTTGCAAAAGACCAAGTGTCATGTCAAATTTCTCTTTGTGAGATAATACATTTTTTGGGTTCAAAAACATATTCTATAGGATCTTCTATTGATATTAAATTTTCTGATCTATTTTTATTTATTTCTTCCAACATAGCAACTAGACTTGTAGATTTTCAGCTACCAGTAGGTCATGTTACTAAATATAATCATTTTTTCTTTTTTAAAATATTTTCTCTAATACTATTAGCGATATTATTAAACATAATATCTTCTAGCTTTTTAGCTTCTTTTCCAATTTTTCTCATAACAATACCAACTCTTCATGTTTTTAGATATGCATTTACTCTATAAGCAGTTTCATCTTTTGATATATAAGCAAAATCTGATTCTTTGTCTCATAAAAATTTATCAAATCTTTGTGGATTTCAATGAAATAATTGTCTTAAAATTAACTCCATTCATTCAGCAGTCATTTTACCAGCAGATTCTTCTCTGATAATTTCTCAATTTAATCTATAAGAAATACATTCTCCACTAGATAAATGTAAATCTGAAATGTTTGGATTTTTTGCTATCAAAGATAAAATTTTTTCAATATCTATTCAAGGTTTTTCCATAGATTTTATTTATAAAATAAAATATACATTATCATTATAATGAAAAATATAGTTTTTGTCAAAAAAATGGCTTCTAAAATTACATTTAATTTGACTTTTTTCTTAAAACATTTTTTTTAACTTTAAATGAGCATTCTTGCTGAATTTTTCTTAAAATAGTTTGCATTTTAAGTTTTTTTTATTAGTATAGCACAACACTTATTTAAGTGCTATTGTTTTGAAAATATTCAATATTTTTAATGATTTTATATTTTTAATTTGTACTTATGGACTTTGATCCTAAAAAAAATTATTATGAAATTTTGTGAGTGTCAGAAAATGCTACCGAAGATGAAATAAAAAAAGCATTTAGAAAAGCTGCTATAAAATATCATCCAGATAAGGCTTGATGAAACAAAGAAAAGTTCCAAGAAATAAATGAGGCAAATCAAGTAATTTGAAATAAAGAAAAAAGACAACAATATGATGCTTTTAGAAAATGATGATTTTGAGGTTTTGGTGGATGAGGAAATTTTGGATGATTTCAAACTTGATGAGCAGGTTTTGATTTTGGTGATTTATGAGATATTGTCTGAAATATTTTTTGATGATGATTTTGAGGTTTTGGTGGAGCTGGTGGATGACCAAAAAGTTGAGAAGATCTAAAAAAAAAGATTACAATCACATTCGATGAATCATATTTATGAGTCACAAAAAAAATATCTTATACTCGTAAAAGAGTAGTAAAATGAGCAGAAGCAAAAACTTGTGATATGTGTGCTGGTAGAGGAAGAGTAACAAAGCAAGTTCAATCTCCTTTTGGGGTAATGCAAACTCAAAGTGCCTGTCCTACTTGTGGATGAAGTGGACAACAATATTTTAAAGATTGAAAAAAATTAGAAAATGGTGGACTGGAAGAAGTAAAAGAAATATTGGAAGTAAAAATTCCCGCATGAATAAATGATGGAGTTTATTTGAAATATTCCAATAAGTGAGATGATGGTCAAAATGGTATGCCAACAGGCGATTTATACATACAAATTAATGTAAGCGAAAATCTAAATTATATTAGAAAATGAGATCATATTTATGTAAATCAGGAAGTTACGATTTATGATTTGGTATTATGATGAGAGTATGAAATTCCGCATCCAAGTGGGAAAATTAAGATAAAAATTCCAAAATGAACACAATTAGATGAACAAATAAAAGTTTCAGGAAAAGGTTTTGGTAGTGGAGGAGTTTTTTCAAAAAAATGAGACCTATTTATTATTCCAAAATTGAAAATTCCAAGAAGATTGAGTAAAGAACAAGAAAAATTATGGAAAAAACTACAGGAAAGTAAGTAGTTTTTTATAAACTATTTATTATATTTTCAAAAGATCATATCATATTTTCAAGATTTTCTGATTTTACCAAAAAGATAGCATCATCAGAAGATAAAACAACTAAATCATCTCCAGGTTTTAATTTGAATTTTTCTCTAACATTTTTTGGAATTACAATTTGTCATTTTGTACCAACAGAAGCTGATCATTCAATTTTGATAGAACTTTGTTTTTTCATAGTATATTTAAATTATATAAAGTATGAAATGTATAACTTTTTGAGGAATAAGTGCAATGTTTTTTTAAATAATAAAAATTTGTTTAGCAAATTGTGTTTCTCAATCGAACTGTTTTTTGGAAAATTTATTGAATTGCTTATTTGTTTACAATATAGAAAATTCAAAAAATTAGTTTTTAGTATTCTTTGTTCAAAAAAGTATGGGATATTTTTTAATTTATGTACATAAACTTAGACAAATACAAATAAGTCAAATTATTTAACAGGTAAAAGGACAAAAAAACTTGCAAAATAAAAAAAAATTCTTATTATAGCACTGATACAGTTTTGGTGCTACTTTTTATTTTTTAACCAATATTAAATATGTTCAAATGAAAGGTTTATGTTTACAAAAACATTAATTGAAAAGAAGAGAAGATTGAAAGAGAGTTTGATAATCCTCAAGATTTTCAATCTTTTGCTAAAAACAATGAGGTTTCATGATTAGAAAGTTTTTCTAACACGCCAAGATCTCCGATATTATGATTGTGAGATTGGGCAAATTTACAGAATTATTTGGACAATCTTATTGATAGAAGATTGTGATTAACTTATGATTGATATGATGAAGAACAAGACAATTATGATGAATGAGGTCTGATTGATCTCAATAAATATGAATTAGAATTAGAAAAAATTGAATATCAAAAGCAACACAAAGATGAAACCTTAAAACATCTCAAATCAACTCTTCAAAAGCTCAAAGATTACAAGAAAAAATTCAAAACTGAATGAAGAGATGATATGATTGAAAGTATTGATTTGGATATTCAAAAGGTTGAAACTGAAATCTCTAAATTTGATAAATAATGTTTTTGTTTGCGAGCTAGAGCAATCTAGCTCTTTTTTTTAGATGATAAAAAGTGGGAAATGAAAAAATCAGAAAAAACTTTGAAAAACACAATCAAGAATTGTGATAATTTTGTTAAGAAAAATTTTGAAAAAATTAATAAGTATCTTTGAGTTAGTTGATGGATAATTGTGATACTTGTTATCTTTATTATTATTCTTGTTACTCATTATCAAAATAAGATAGCAAATATAGAATCTCGTGGGATTATTTATTATCAAAATCCTTATAGAATTGATCGTACTGTAAATGTTTTTGATGAATTTGATAGATATTTTGATAGACAGAATAAATATTTCAAAGATCTTTTTAGAGAACAAGAGGAATCTATGAGAAGATACTGGAAATTTTTTGATTCAGACAAAGCGAGAATGATGAACATATCAGATAAATCTCAACAGACATATCAAAAGTATTATTTACAGGATTGAAAAATTTATTCTTATGAAATAAATTATGATAATTGAGTGGTAAATTGAAATATTATGCTAGATGATGTTGATAAAAGAAATGTATTGATCAAAAAATTACAAAAATTGTGACTTGAATTGTCAAATTCAGATTCAAATATTATGTTTTCTTGAGAACTTGATAATATCAATTCTTTGTTAAGCATATTGGATTAGGGGTTATTTTGCCTAGATAAATTATTAGTATTCGTATAAATAACTTGATTTCATTGGAAATGAATAAAGTAAGATATTTTTTATTGTATAGGGAATTCAAAAAATTAGTTTTTGTGTTTCTTAAATTTTTTCTCATAAATATTCAAAACGAGGTTTTGTGATTCCATCTATAATTACATCTTCAAAAAACATTTTTTTTGGTCTGATTCGTAATTGAGATTTTCATTCTGTATCGTTGTAAAGAGCTTTATACAACACCAACTCTTCTCAACTTTCACTATGTACTACAATATCAATTAATTCGTACAAATTGCCTTTATAGTGTTTGTATATTCATTTTTTAATAGAGTTCATCTTTTAGAACTAATTATTAAATAAAAAATTTTGTCCAGTAGTCCAACCAGAGAATAGAGTCTAAGTGTAGTGGTGGAATATTGTATTTTTTTGATAAAGTTTGAAAATAATTTTGAATATCTGTACTATTTATACTATTTGCTTTTTCTTTTTTACTTAAAGAATTAATATAAATTTTTTTGATTCTGCTATCCACTGGTATTTGGACATCCATAGGGTATATTGTTTCTTTTCACGAAATTATTTCATAAGCATATCAAAACATTTTAACAGAAAAAACATTTGTTTTACTTTCTTTTTTTACTTTCATTGTTTTGGAAACAAGATCATTCAACTCTTCTAAGTCGTTTCAAAAGTTTTGGAAATTTATATTATTTTTTAGAATTTTATTGAATTTTTTGATTCTGTCAGTTTTTATATTATATATTCTTTTGTTATATTTAGAATTTGTTAGAAAATTATATCGCCAAATACTATTATCTTGTTTTTTTTGTCGTAAGTTTTGTAATAAACTTCGGTCTTTCCAAATTTTATCACCAAACTCTTTTCGTCGCAATTCTCCTGTTCAAGCTATTTGATAACTCACTAAAGAACACTGTATTGTTAAATATAAAAATAGATTTTCATTTTTATTTTTAATTTTTTTCCAAGTTTCTTGTAATGCTAAAAACTGTGGATCCTTTTGTTCCAACTTTTTAATTTTTTGAATATTGTATTTTGATATAAAGTTTTCTATTTTCATTTGGTTTTTTTCAACTCTTCTCTGATATCTATCAATACATCTATTTCTGATATTTTTGGAACTTCCTCTGCTTTTGCTTCTGGTTTTTTAAGTTTATTGATACCTTTCACAACAAAAAACAAAGTGATACTTACTACTAAAAATGCTAATATAGCGTTGATAAATAGTCAGTAAGCTAATACAGATGCTCAAGCTTCGCGAGCTAATGCTACACTAGAGAACCTTTCTCCACTAGGATTTGATAAAACAAGAAATAGGTTTGAAAAATCTGGTATTTTAAATATTCCAGAAATAATTGGCATAATTACATCGTCTACCAAAGATTTTACTATAGTAGAAAAGGCTGCTCAAATAACAATTCATATAGCCATGTCTACCATATTTCATTTTATGGCAAACTCTTTAAACTCTTTTATCATTGTATATGTAAATAAAATAAAACAATATTTTGTTTAGTTAAAAACTTGAAATTTTCAAGTAATTTTATGTTAATATTTTTTCTTAGAATAAGTAGTTTTTTAGAAAATTGGAAGAATATAAAACCTTGTTTATTAGAAAAAATAGAACTATAAAAAAAACTTTATTTAATAAAATTTAATAAAAAATGGTATTTTAACATATAAGCAATAAGAGTAATTAAAATTTACTAAAATTTTCTTGTCTATATTTGTCTACTTGCTATTGAAAAACAAAAAGAATATTATATTATGAATTTTGAACTTTTTATTTTTTTTATGCAAAAAAATTATGGGATTATTTTGAACTAAAACAAAAAAATTTGTTTATTCTTTTGATGAAGGCAAAGGAGTAAACAAATACATTATTGGAGGAAAGTGAGCAAATTTAGCAGAAATGATGTCTTTGGGCTTACCTATTCCTGATGGGTTTACAGTAAGTACAGAAGCTTGTGAACTTTATTATCAAAATAATAAAGTTAATGCTCAAGAAGTCTTGGATCAAGTTGAGCTTAAATTACAAAAATTGGAAAAAACTATGGGTAAAAAATTATGAAATTCTCAGGATCCATTATTAGTTTCAGTTAGATCTGGAGCAGCTGCATCTATGCCAGGTATGATGGATACTGTTTTAAATTTATGATTAAATGATGAGTCTGTAGTTTGATTAGCAAACAAAACTTGAAATGAGAGGTTTGCTTGGGATAGTTATAGAAGATTTATTCAAATGTTTGGAGATGTTGTTATGTGAGTAGAACATCGTCATTTTGAAGAGCAATTACAAAAAGTTAAAAATGAAAAGTGAATAAAAAATGATACAGACTTATCGGTAGAAGATTTGCAGAAAGTTGTTTATTTATACAAAGAAACAATACAAAAAAATACTGGAAAAATGTTTCCAAATGATGGTAGAGAACAATTGACTATGTCTATAGATGCAGTATTCAATTCTTGGAATAATGATAGAGCTATCGTTTATAGAAAATTAAACAACATTAAATGATTGATATGAACGGCGGTTAATATTCAATCGATGGTTTTTGGAAATATGTGAGAAACGTCATGAACTGGAGTTTGTTTTACTAGAAATCCATCTACTTGAGAAAATAAATTTTATGGAGAATATCTAATGAATGCACAATGAGAAGATGTGGTAGCAGGTATTAGAACACCATTGGAAATTGCAGAATTAGAAAGACAAATGCCAGATTGTTATGCTGAATTAGTAGATATTTATAAAAACCTAGAAAAACACTACAAAGATATGCAAGATTTAGAATTTACTATACAAGAATGAAAACTTTATATTCTTCAAACAAGAAGTGGAAAAAGAACTGCTGCTGCTGCTGTAAAAATGGCTGTGGATATGGTTAAAGAGTGATTGATAGATGAAAAAACAGCAATACTTAGAGTAGAACCAGAACAATTGGATGCTTTGCTCCACAAACAAATAGAAGTTTCTGCTAAAAATTCAGCAGAATTATTAACAAAAGGTTTGCCAGCATCACCAGGAGCTGGGGTAGGGCAAATTGTATTTACAGCAGAAGATGCTCATGAGTGGGCTCAAGAAGGTAAAAAAATACTATTAATTAGAACTGAAACTTCTCCAGAAGATATTCAATGAATGCATGCTTCTCAATGAATTTTAACAGCTAGAGGATGAATGACTTCACATGCAGCAGTTGTAGCAAGATGAATGTGAAAATGTTGTGTAGCTGGAGCTAATGAAATTACTATAGATGAAAAATCTAAAACTTTGACCATAGGGCAAAGAGTTTTCAAAGAGTGAGATATTTTGACATTAGATGGTTCAACATGAGAAGTTTTTGCTGGAGAGTTAAAAACAGTAGATCCAGAATTAAGTTGAGATTTTGCTATATTAATGCAATGGGCTGATAAATACAGAAAGCTTTGAATTAGAACAAATGCGGATACTCCAAATGATGCGTTGATGGCTAAAAAGTTTTGAGCTGAAGGTATTTGACTTTGTAGAACAGAACATATGTTTTTTGCTGACGATAGAATTAAAGCGGTTAGAGAAATGATTTTGTCAGACAGTCTTGATGGAAGAAAAAAGGCTCTTGCAAAATTACTTCCTTTTCAAAAAGAAGATTTTGTTGGTTTATTTAACGCAATGGAATGATTTCCTGTTACAATTAGATTTTTGGATCCTCCATTACATGAATTTTTACCAACAGAAGAAGAGGATATTGTAGAATTATCAAAAGATATGAATGTAGAAGTTTCTATATTAAAAGATAGAATTAATTGACTTCATGAATTCAATCCTATGCTAGGACATAGAGGATGTAGATTGGTTATTTCTTATCCAGAAATAGCAGAAATGCAAACAGAGGCAGTAATTTCAGCAGCTTGTGAACTTGCAAAAGAATGAAAACAAATCACTCCTGAGATTATGATACCACTAGTATGATTCAAACAAGAGCTAGATTTCAATCTAGAAATTGTACACAGAGTTGCAAAAAGTACTATGGAAAAATATGGAATTGAAGTAAATTATACAGTTGGAACAATGATAGAAGTTCCTAGATGAGCTTTGACTGCTGATAAAGTTGCTGAATCTGCTGAGTTTTTTTCATTTGGAACAAATGATCTTACTCAGATGGGATTAGGATTCTCTAGAGATGATGCAGGTAAATTTATCAAAGAATATGTAAATCAAAGTATTTTTGATAAAGATCCTTTCCAAACCTTAGATCAAGAATGAGTAGGACAATTAGTAGAAATAGCAGTAGAAAAATGAAAATCTACTAGACCAAATATCAAGTTAGGAATTTGTGGTGAACATGGATGAGATCCTGCTTCTATTGAATTCTGTCATAGAGTTGGACTTACTTATGTTTCTTGTTCTCCATATAGAGTTCCTATTGCGAGATTAGCTGCAGCTCATGCTACTTTAAAAAACGATAAATAATTATTATAAAATAAAAAGCCGACTTCTTTGATGTAAGTTGGCTTTTTTATTATTATATGTTTTCTAATATATGTTTTTTTTAATGATTGTATTGTTTTGTTTGGAATAGGTGTGCTTCTTTTTCTGTAATGCTGAGTGATAGGAGCAGTACCTCTCAATTACCAAAATGAAAATTTACTAATGTGTCTGTCCGACTTAATCCATAATAGGCACTATATAGCATTTTACCAAAATCTCAATGAGTTGTTAGTAAAATATTCCCATTTTTGTGTTTTTTTTGGATATATGTTAAGGCTTGTTTTGCTCTTCTTAATACTTGTGGAAATGTTTCCGCTCCTTCTGGATTAAGAAAATAGATAACAGTTTCGGATTTGATAATATTTGGTGCACAGAGAATCTCTATGTCTTGGATAGCTTTGCCCGTCATACTACCAAAATCGCGCTCGATGAAAATATCTAACTGTTCTGGTGCATCTATACTTAATGCATCTGTGATTATTTTTCAAGTAATATATGCTCTTTGTAGCGGAGAACTATATGCTTTATCAAAATGAATGCCTATGTTTTTTATTTTTTGTGCTAATTGTTGTGCTTGTGTTTTACCTAATTCTGTCAATGGCATATCGCGATGTCCGTTGAGTATTCCGTTTTGATTATCTTCATCTTGTCCATGTCTGACGATATAGATATTTAACATTAATAACTTTTTGCGAATAAAACTCTTCATTTACTTTCTTTTCCACTAACAATACATTTTCATTCATCGTCTTTTTCTAGATATTCTTTGTTTGGAATACATCTAATTGTTGCCTTAAATTCTTCTTGTATTTTATCAGCACTTTCAACTGTTCCATCCCAATGTGCCATTACAAATCATTTCTCAATTTTTTCAGCAAAATCTTGGTATGAATCTACATAATAAGTATTTTTTTCTCTAAATTCTTTATTTTTTTGGAGTAGATTTTTTTGGGAATCTAGCAGTTGTTTTTCTAAAATTTCTAAAACTTCTTGGAGTTTCATTGAATTTTTTTCTCAAGTTTCTCTGTTGAAAATTTCTAACATCCCGTTTTCAATATCTCTTTTCCCAACAGTAATTCTGATAGGAACTCATTTTAATTCTCGTTCGTTGAATTTTCGTCATGGAGTTTTGTTTGGATCGTCATCAATTTTATATCTTAACTTCATGTTTTCTTTGGTATATTTTCATTCAAATTTTAGGTAAATATTTTCCATCTTTTCAATTAAAGGTTTGATGTATTCTTTGATCTCTTTTAGCTCTTCAGGAGTTTTGAAAATAGGAACTACAACTACATGTGTCGGTGCTAGAGCTGGTGGAATAACTAAACCATTGTCGTCTCCATGAGCCATGATCAATCAACCAATCAATCTAGTACTCACTCCCCAACTTGTTCCTCGAACATAGTCTAATTCATTATTTTCATTCGTAAATTTTACATCAAATGCTTTTCCAAAATTTTGTCCCAAAAAGTGAGATGTACCAGCTTGTAATGCCTTGAAATCTTGCATCATTGGTTCTATCGCGTAAGTGTCTATTGCACCAGCAAATTTATCATGAGCTGGTTTTGGTCAAACTACTGGAGAAATAGCTAAAAAGTTTTCACTAAAATCTTTGTAAACATCTATCATTCTCAAAGCTTCTGCTTCTGCTTCTTCATAAGTAGCATGAGCTGTGTGTCATTCTTGCCATAAAAATTCTGATGTTCTAAGAAAAATTCTTGTTCTCATTTCTCGTCTAACTATATTTGCTCGCTGATTACAAAGTATTGGTAAATCACGATAAGAATTTATCCACTTTTTGTAACTATCCCAAATAATGGTTTCGCTGGTAGGTCTTACAATTAATTCTTCTTCAAGTTTTGCTTCAGGATCTACCACTACTCATTTTCCATTAGGATCGTTTTTTAATCTATAATGAGTAACTACAGCACATTCTTTGGCGAATCATTCTACATGTTCTGCTTCTTTGCTTAAAAAAGATTTGGGTATAAACAGAGGAAAATATGCATTGTAATGTCATGTGTTTTTGAACATGTTGTCTAAAATACCTTGAATGTTTTCTCGTATGGCAAAACCGTAAGGTTTGATTACCATACATCATCTCACATTGGAACTTTCAGCAAGATCTGCTTGTTGTACAACTTGGTTGTATCGTTCACTGTGATTTGTAAGTCTACTTGTTAATTTTCTCATCTGTCTATTTAAGAATAAAACTAGATTGTTTATACTAAAATAAAAACGAATTTCACTATGAAGTTGTTCTTTTGTTCTTGAAAAATTTTGTGATATTAATATACAATCACTACCATATTTATTCGTAATTATAGTTTTATTATGAAAAAACTTTTTTTTCTTTCCTGATTGATCTTATTGGTGTCTTTTTCTTTGTCAGCTTGTACACAAAATGTTCAAGACAATTTGCATAATGCAGCTTGAACAGTAAAAACTAATGTGCAAAACACAACGGAGTATATAGCAGAAAAAATAGCTTTAGAAGAAAAACTGGCTTTACTAGAAGCTCAAAAACAAAAATTTTCGCTTCCATCTTGGGTAAAAAAATTGAATATTACTACACCAGAGGGTATGACTCTAGATCAAAATTCCTCTTACCAAACTACTGAGGAAGTGGAAGGCTTTAATTCTATGCGTTTTGTGTATACTTGAGATTATAATTTAGCTATGAAACAAGCTGAAATTATAGCAAAAAAAGCATGAATAAAAGTGAGTGAGGAGTTTCAATTGGCTCAAGATGCTCTAAAAAAGATGTGAGCAAATACATCAAGTCAACTAAAAGAACTTGCTTGAGATTTGAAATGAATTGTTTATACAAACTATTCTCTTACAAAGGATCCAGAATCAGATCAAATTATATCTATTTCGGTAGAAGAGGATTGAACTTTGGAAATTGTTGTTACTGACCGAAAAAATATGCAAAATATTGTTTCAAATAAAATACAATAAATGTTTTATATTTTAGAGTTAATAAAAAAAATGAGAAAGTTTTTGTTTGTAATTGTTCTTAGTTTATCTGTCTTTTTTTCATATTCTTTTGCTCAAGAATATTTTTATTTTCATGGGAATGGTTGTTCTCATTGTGCAAAGGTAGAAAAATTTTTTAATGAAAATGATCTTGTTTCCAAGTATAATATAAAAGAATTGGAGATTTATTTTAACAGAAATAATCTAAAAACATTTTCAGATTATATTGAAAAATTATGAATAGATCCCAACAAGGCTTGAGTCCCTTTTTTAGTAATAGATTCAGAAAACGAATGTGATTATGTGGCTGGAGATAAAAAAATTATTTGATTTTTTCAAGAAAAACTAATACAAGATTCTACTAAAGTTTGTGAAGAGTGAGAAGACTGCCCTCATTTTGATTGTAATGATGAAAATTGTCCTCATTTAAATTGTGGAGAAATAGATGAAAAAGATATATCATGAGGTATATCATCTGAAAAATGAGATTTTACATCAAAATGAAGTAGGCGAAGATTTTTTGGAATTATGCTTCCAGCAGCATTTGCCGATAGTATCAATCCTTGTGCTTTTGCAGTAATGCTTCTTTTGTTATCAAGTATTTTAACAAAAACTAAAAGTAAAAGAAAAGCCATTATTTCTGGATTTGTATTTGCACTATCTGTTTTTTTAAGTTATTTTGCAATGGGATTAGGGCTATTTTCAGCTCTTGCTACGGCAACAAATACTTTTGTTATAAAAATAATAGTATGAATTTTGTGAATATTAGTATGATTAGCCAACCTAAAAGATTTCTTTTGGTATGGAAAATGATTTATTATGGAAGTACCATTAGCTTGGAGACCTAAAATGCAGAAAGTTATTAAATGGGCTGTCTCTCCACTTTGAGCATTTGTAGTTGGATTTTTAGTTAGTCTCTTCCTGCTTCCATGTACCTCTGGTCCATACTTTACTATACTTGGATATTTGGCATCAGAAAGTAAAAATCTTCATACTCGATGATATATATATTTGATTGTCTACAATATAATATTTATTTTACCTATGGTGTTAATAACCTTGTTGGTTTGATTGTGATTTAAGTCAGCAGAAGAATTAGCAGAATTGAAGAGTAAAAATGCAAAATTGATACATTTGATTGTTTGATTATTGATGCTTGGTTTATGAATATATGTTTTACTTACTATGTAAAAATTTTCTAAAATATTATAAAAATCCAGCTAATGCTGGATTTTTTGTTTAATTTTAATTTTAGGGCCTTGTCTTTTTAGTCGTTTTTTTCATCTTCATCGTCTTCCTCCTCAAATCATCGATCCTCTTCGTCATCTTCCCATTCTTCATCATAGTCCAATTCTTCTTCCAAATTGATATTCTCTTCAGCCATTTTTAGATTTTAATATATAAAAGCCAAAAAGATATAATATTTTTTTATATAAAATCAAGTAATTTTACTTATATGTGGAGGAATTGTTTTTTAGTCATTATATCATTTAAAATAGTTTTTAATATATACAACTGGTGTTCCTTTTTCGCCACTACCACTAATCAGGTCAGCTAAAGAACCTAGCAAATCCACATAATGTCTAGGTGTTGTTCATAATTTATTTTGTTCTGTCAGTGAGTTGTTTTTTAGAGATATTTCTTTTTGAATAATTTTTTGTAACTCCTTTTTGTTTTTGTCAGGATATTTATCAATTAAATACTTAAGTTTAATTTCATTAGGGCTTCATTGTAGTCATTTAGTGTAAGATGGACTGACAACAGGATCTGCTAATTCCCAGATTCATCCTACAGGATCCTTGAATGCTCCATCTCCATAAATCATTACATGAATATCTTTGTTTGTTAATTTCTTTATTTCGCTTTTGATTTTATTGACAATAGGATCGTTGGAGTGGGGAAATAGTTTTAGCATTTCATCTGTTGCTAAGTTTGTTCAAAGTAGTCAAAATGTTTCATTATATCAGTGTTTATCTGTTTTTTGGTTTAAGATTTCATCTAATCCCAAAACCTTTTTATGCTTTTGTTTTAATAAAATTTCTTTTGTATTTTTCCTATTATGAATGTTTGATACTAAAACATTTTTTGTATATTTTAATATATCTTCTGGATTATTTGATAATATAATTTCCACTTCACAATTTTCATTTTTGCATAAATTTCTATAATAATCGACCATGTTTAGCCCTGTAAATGGATGTTGATATCAAGAAAAGTTTTTTTGATAATTTTTTTCATCAATTAAATCAGAAGAAGGGTTTATTTTTAGTTTTTTTAAATCTTCTTCATAAAGAATACCATTTCCTACTTCATCAAAAGGATAGGATAATTGAATTGTTATTTTTTTACAAGCCCTGGCTATAGACTTTAGTATACCTGCAAAACGATTTCTAGAAAGAATAGGGAACAATACTCCAATATGTTCAGATTGAAATTTGTTTGAAATGTCTTTAGTTATTTCATTTACTGTAGCGTAATTTCATTGACTAATACTTACTACCGCCTCAGTAATTGCTAAAACATCATTGTTTTGTATAGAAAAACCATTTAACTTACATGAATTCAATAAAGATTCGACGATTGTCTTGGATAAATCTTCTCATTTTTTAATAAGTGGAGTTTTGATTCACATAGCAATAGTTCATAAATTTTGCATTATAAAAAATATGGTATAAAAAGAGTTTGTTTTATTATAATATCTTTGAAATAATTTCTCAAACGATTTTTGGATTTGCTTTTCATTTTGTTTGTTTCATTACTTGTCATACAAAAAATCATAAGGTACTGGTTTTCCCAGATTTATATTGTTCTACTATTGTTGGATTGTTTGCTAAAACTTTTTTTATTATATCTTCTAATTCATTATCATTTACTGTTGGCGTATCAAATCATTTGTTAGCTATAATTTCTTGGGCTCATTTTCCAGTTTTCAACATTTCATCCATCACTATTTTCATTTGATTATCCATAATTTTTCATTCATCAGAGATTTTTATAAATTCTGATAATTGTTTTAAGTCAAAAGCTAAGTTATTTATTCATACAAAGTTTTCTTTCATATAGGCGCTTATGGAACCAGAAATCCATTTAGCTATATTTTTTGGTTTTAATCATTGCTTGCTTAGTTCCAAAAAAGCCATTAAAGTATCAAAATCTCCAATCAAGGCATTTATGTATTCTTTATGGAAACCATACTCTTGTTTAAATTTTTTGATGATAGTGTGTGGGATAATTAAATTCTCATCTTTTACTTTCTGTAAAATTTCATCGTCTAGTTGTAATGTAGGCATATCTGGTTCTGGAAAATATCTATAATCCAAAGCATCTTCTTTGGATCTCATCATCTTGCTAATTCATTCTGTATCATTTCGCATTCTGGTTTCCTGTCAGATCTTTTCTCATTTTTCTAATAAGGTTTTTTGTCTATTGTATTCGTGTAAGATGGCTCTTTTTATCATTCAAAATGAATTTATATTTTTCAACTCAACTCTCGTTCACAAAGGATCGCTTTCATTTTTTCTGATAGAAATATTTACATCTACTCTCATTTGTCATTTTTCCATATCAGCGTTGGAAATATTGTTGTATCTAACAATTCTTTGTAGTTCTTTCAAAAATTCCACTACCTCATCATCATTTGAAAAATCTGGTCAAGTAACAATTTCTATTAAAGGAGTTCCTGCACGATTGAAATCTATCAAACTTTGTCATCATTCGTGAATCATTTTTGCGGTATCATTTTCCATATGAGCATCCAAGATTCTTATCTTTTTTTCTTCTTCGTAATTGTTTACAAAAAAACTGACTTCACCATCAGTGTTTGTTGGTTTGTATAGTTGAGTAATTTGATAACCCATAGGGAGGTCTGGATAAAAATAAGATTTCCTATCAAATTGAGATTCTTTGTTTATTTTACAGTTTAATGCTTTTCCAAGTTTTAATGCTAAGAGTAAAACATCTTCACTTAATGTGGGTAATGCGCCAGGTTGACCAGTACATACAGGACAAATATTTGTGTTTGGCTCTAATGTATCAAAGTTTTGTTCGTTTTTACACTGACAAAACATTTTGTTTTCGCTGTTGAGTTTGATGTGAATTTCTAATCAGATTGTTAATAGCATAGTATATTTATAAGACATAAATTATTATCATCTTATTTGCAATCGTTTTTAAGATGTTTTTTTGGAAATAACTGCTTATTTATTCAATATTTCTTTTAATAATGGATTAATTACAGCTCTTGTAGATGGTCATAAAAATCATGCTGCCATGTCGTTGGAATCTGTTATTAATTTATGTTTTAACTGGAATTCTAACAAAGCACTTACTGTAGCGGTGTTATTTATTCAGTCTATAGATCAAGTATAATAATCTTGTTCTTTTAAGAAATACTGTAGATATTTAACTCATAATTTTGATTGTCATATTGTGTATCACTCGTAAAATTGATAGTTTTTGTTAGTTCGGTTTATGAATTCTTTATCTGAGCTAGAGTATTTTTCTGTAATTTTATTTTCAGCATTATTGTTTGTACTAGGTTTAGTTGCTTTTGTTTTTGCTGGTACAAATATTTTTTTATTCCATAAAGATTCAAATTTTGAGTATTTACTTTGTTTTAATTTTTGATCAGCTCTCATCATTGTAAGCATTACTCGTCATCTTAACTCTCGATTGTTTGGGAAATCAATTTGATTCATGATTCAGTGAGCTTTTAAATCAGCTAAATGTTTGGCATACCAATTTGATCATCAATTATTTTTGTCTCACCAAATTGCTCTAGAAAGAGTTGTACCAAATATTGCTCTAGTAACCTTTCCGTCTGGATGAAAAGTATCCGCAGGAGTTCAGTCTGTTTTTAGTCACATGAGTCATAATTCACAAGATATTCTAGCATATTTTTTAAATTCATCAGTTTGATTGTCGACATCTTTGAATATACATTTTCTACTGGTATCTGGAGTCTTTCATAGTACTTTCATGGCATATTCAGACATCATTTTTGATAAGTGAGATCTGATTAGAACACCAGTTAAATCTGCTCGTTCTATGTTTGGTACAGTAGTTATTTTTACTCCAAAAGCATAGCTATAAGCATCTGTAAGCTCTTTATTATATGGAGATTTAAATGTCTCTCGTGTTCCAGATTGGGTTAATCAACTATTTGCTTCCACTTTTGTTGGATCGTGACAAATTCAGTCGTTTGGATCTCATGAATAATCTCAATCTACACATATATCAGTACCACAACTTTTTCATAAATCTCATCATTTACAAGTTACTCATGATTTTAATACATATTTCCCATATATGCCACAAGTTAAGTCTTGGGTAGTACATGTTGGAATAGAAAACCCTCAACCACCTCATCATCAACCACCTCCGCCTCCACCTCATCATGAAGGAGGATTGTAACTAACTGTAAAGCTAGGAAGATTGTACCATACTCAAGTGTTGTTCATTGTGTCTATAATTCTGACATAACAATTATTGTAAGTATTGTTTGCAAGGGCAGAAAGAGTTATTTGGTTGTTCCCAGATACTGCTTTTGTTATGGAACTAGAACATGGTCAACTCCAATAAAGTGTTCCACTATCTGTAGCAGTAAATGTAAATGTTGGTGTTTTACTGGAAGTGTTTGTTATTGTTCATGTGGTTATTATTGGTGCTGTAGCATTCCAAAAAAAGTCTATAGTTCATGTTGTGGTATTAGTGGCATTATCTTTAACTACTACTTGTAATACATAATGTCAGTCTGTATCTGCTGTTACAAATGGATCTTTAACATGGGTACCAGTAGAAAAAGTTATTGTTCATGAACCCGATATTTTAGACCATTTATATGATTGTATTCATGAAACATCTCAATTAACATTTATATTTATTGTTTTTCATGTATTAGTAATAATGGGTGCCGGCATGTGGACTATTGGTGCTGTTTTATCTATTTTATAGACTTGCTGTCAAGTTCTAATATTTCATACTTTGTCCATGACACAAGCATATCATGTATGTATTCAGTCAGTAGTAAATACAGGTATTGTGCTACTTCATCCATCACAATTTGTTGTGAATGGTCAATCTGTTCTGTATAATATTCCAGTGTTTCGTAATCATGCTAATGCATCACTACTTGTTCATGTTGCTATTGCATTAGTGTTTCTTCGGTTGCTATTACTGTCTATAAACACTATTGGTGTAGGAGGAGTGCTATCTATTGTAAAATTTTGAGTTTGTGTATATGGGCTAGTTAGTCCTCATTTGTCTTGATATTTAATTCATAATCTCACTTTATTTGAATTTATGTTTCATGGTGTTCGTATATACGAAAATGCAGCATCTCATAGTGTTGCTAATACAGTTCGATTAGATCCTTCATCTATTGAAAACTCTAATATTTTTTTATCCAGATTAGCATCTCGTCATCATGTCCATTGTATATTTATTTGATTACCTCATTTAAATAATTCTCCTGATCATAGTGGATAAATAAATGTTGGCCCTGTAGGAGGTATACTATCTATTTTAAATGACGAACCTGTAAATGTTCTTGTGTTTCCTGCTAGATCTGTTGCTATAATTCTTATTTGTGCAGAAGAAGTGTCATCGGAATTTACCGTTCGATGGAACACTCAGTTATTACTAGTTCATGTTGTGATGATTGTATGTACTCATCATCATTGGAATTTATTGTTGGAATATTCGATCCTTAATGAAGTAGGTCAAAAATTTTGTTCTGTTCATGTGTTTCGCTTGATTTCTCTATATGCTGTTCAAGTTTGGCTTTGTCGGTAGCTACTATAATTTGGTTCTGTTATTGAAATTCATGAAGGAGGAGTTCTGTCATATGTGATATTTGAAGTTAATATATAATTTCATGTATTCCCAGCAATATCTTTCATAGATATATTTATGCTTATTATTCATTCTGGATCAGATGAGTCCATGGAGCGTTCATATGTGTATGTGTTGCTTCATGTTATTTTGCTTACAAAATCCATATCTCATCATGAGTTTATTTTTACTGTAGGATTTTCTGAAAGATCTTCGTGAGATGTGAATGTTATAGATACCGTGTCTCCAACTTTTGCAAACGAACCGTTTGAGTTGCTACTAGTTATGCTTGTTGTTCATGTGATGTATGGTAATTCTTTGTCTATTCTTATTTCTGGTGATGTTTGTATGTTTTCCTCCATATTTCATACTAAATCTACACTACGATATCTCACATATAATCCTGTACATACACTATTCGTTGGACATGTTACCGTCGCTGATGTTCAAATTATAGTTGGTGTACAACTTGTGTCTGTTCATGTATAATATAATGTATGTGATACTCATGCTCAGGTGTCTGTTGCTGTTAGTGTTACTGTTAAATCTGTATTTCTCCAATCACTATTCGCATCATCTGTTGTTGTTGGGGAAGTAATATCATAAAAATATTGTTTACTTTCTCATGTTCATGTGCTTCAAACATCATTACTTACACTAAAAATTATGTCTATGTCAGTTTTTGGGTTTAGATAATCTACATAACAATATCATCATGTGCTGTCATAATTGGCACTGTATCGATTAGTTCAGGTTAAAGTATACTTACATGATGATCCACTTATTCATGATGATCCACTATTTGTGTATACTTGAGATTTTATGCTTATTGTTCCGTTATAAAATCATGATCAATTGTTTCATGTGTTTGTGTTTCAGCTGTATATAAATGCTTGTTCTACTATTGGTAAAGACTTATCTATTCGGGTTACTGTGGCAACATTACTTCATGTATTCCCAGCTAAATCTTGAAATTCAAATGTAAAACTACCATTGCCTGTGAAAGTGTATTCTGTTGTGTGTGCTATTATGGTTTCATCACATCAGGTTAAGATAGCAATAACATCTTGATTAGTCATTCATGTGGTTGAGTAAAATACATTACAAGTAGGAGGAATAAGATCTATCCAATCTACTGTGGCAGTGCTATTTCATGTGTTTCCATAGCTATCAAAAAATTCAAATGTAAAATTTCAATTTCATGTAAATATATAGTCGTTGTTTCCACTGTTGTTTATAATTGTTACTCAAGTTTTATTGAAAATTATAGTTGCTGTTACTGGTTGGTTTGTAGCCCCAGTTGTAGAATAATTTACTGTTCAAGTGACAGGAGTTTTATCTATCCAATATACTGTGGCCGTTTCTTCTCAAGTATTCCCAGCTAAATCCTGAAATTCAAATGTAAAATTTCAATTTCATGTAAATATGTATTCGTTGTTTCCACTGTTGTTTGTAATTGTTACTCAGGTTTTATCAAATGTGATAGTTATAGTTACATTTTGATTTGTGTTTGTGGATGGAGAATAGACAACTGTTGGAGTGATAGGAGTTTTATCTATCCAATCTACTGTGGCTGTTTCTTCTCAAGTATTCCCAGCTAAATCTTGAAATTCAAATGTAAAGCTTCCATTACCTGTGAAAGTGTAACTTGTTTGATTATTGTTGTTTGTTATATTTCAAGTTTCACTTAATGTGATTGTTGCGATTACATTAGTATTTGTTAGTGTATTTGGTGTGTAAGCTATTGTTCATGTAGGTTTTGTATTGTCTATAATAAAATTTATTCAAGTATCAAAGTTTGTACACCCAGTTGAATTACATGACTTTCATGTCAAAATATAGGTTCAAGATTTGCTTGTGCTATCTAAAATTGTTCCAGTGCTAGTTGCTCCTTCTATAACTGCTGTAGTATTGTTTCAAGGATCTGTTAGATAGATGGAATAAGTATCAGCATTTGTAGCTGCATTCCAGGAAATATTAATATTACCAGAGTAATGTCATCACTCATTTGGGGTTAGAAAAGAAGTTTGTGAAGGGTGGGCAAACACATATAAAATTACCCCACTAAGTGTGACTGCAATACTAGCAAAGATTAATTTTTTAATATTCATTTTTTTTGAAATTAAAGAATTAAAGATAACAAAATTTTTCTAGAAAAATCTAATTATCAATTATAATATATAATTAAAATATGTAATTTTTTTGGAAAAACAAGCTATATAGCTTTATAAAAACGAAAAAGAACTTTGCTTTGTTGAGAAATATATAAAAACACATTGTCTTTTTGTGTGTCAGGTGTTTTGTGTAGAATAAATTTTTTATTACATAATTGCTTGCTTTTGAAAAATATTTTTGTATATAAGTAACACACAAATATCAAGAGAGGATATTAGAGAATGGACTCGCTAGAAATATCCCAGCAACCGCCAAGTTTTGGAAAGGTGCTAAGTTCCACCCAAAAGGGAAAGATATTATCACACAATAATATTAATAAAACTCTTTCCTTGCAAAGAGCTTTTTTATTATATAAAATATACAAAAATGACAAAACAATTTATTACTTCCGAATCAGTAACAGAATGACATCCAGATAAAATTTGTGATCAAATATCTGATGCTATTTTGGATGCATGTTTGGAACAAGATCCGTTTTCTAGAGTGGCTTGTGAATGTTTGATTACTACTAATAAATTAATCATTGCTTGAGAAATTACCACTAAGTCACAAGTAGATTATGAAAAAATTGCTAGACAAACTATTGTGGAAATTGGCTATGATGATTTAGATAAGTTTTTTGACGGAAATACTTGTGATATTCAAATATTACTTGATACTCAATCATCAGATATTGCTATGTGAGTGGATACAGGAGGGGCTGGAGATCAATGAATGATGTTTGGTTATGCTACTAATGAAACGAAATCCCTTTTGCCAGCAACTATTCATTATGCTCATGAGCTTGCTAAACAATTGGCGAAAGTTAGAAAAAATTTAACCTTACCATTTTTACTAGCAGACGGAAAGACCCAAGTTACAGTGGAATATGAAAATGATAAAATATCTAGAATAGACACTATTGTTGTTTCTTCTCAGCATATAAAAAATATTTCTCAAAAAGAAATTTTTGATGGAATAAAAAAAGAAGTGATTTTACCAATAGTTTGAGATTTGATAGATGAAAATACAAAAATTTATATCAATCCTACAGGAAGTTTTTATATTTGATGACCAGCATGAGATAGTGGCCTAACTGGTAGAAAAATTATTGTAGATACTTATGGAGGGATAGCTAGACATGGATGATGAGCTTTTTCTGGGAAAGATCCAACAAAAGTAGATAGAAGTGCAGCTTATATGGCAAGATATTTGGCAAAAAATATTGTGGCTAGTGGTTTGTGCGATAAATGTGAAATTCAATTAAGTTATGCTATAGGTGTAGCTCAACCTGTTAGTATTTTTTTGGAAGATTTTTCTACTGCTAAAATAGAAAAAAATAAAATAGTAGATTTTATTATCCAAAATTTTGATTTGAGTTCAAAATGAATTATTGAATATTTAGACTTGAGAAAACCGATTTACAAAGAAACAGCTACTTATGGTCATTTTGGAAATGAAAAATATTCTCGAGAAAAATTAGATAAAATAGAGGAATTCAAAAATCTTTTATAAAAAAACATTTGTTTTAGAAAAAATTTTCTTAATTTGTTTTAAACAAAACTTTTAAATATATTATTTATTTTTGTTTTTTTTATTGTATTCGAAAAACTGTAGATCGTTTGTTTGGCTCCAATTTTTTGTGATTTCATGTAGCTAATTATTTAAGTATAATCTAGAATAATATTTTTTTAATTAAAAAAATACTTGCATTTAATTTAAATTTTTATATATTGATTATGGGAACGTTCCCATAAATGACATTTTATTCGTTTTACTGATTATTATGAATTGATTTAAATCTGTTGGTTGTGCAAATAGATGAAGAAAGAGAAAGATGAGAAATATTGAATTTTTTTCAGATGTTGATTTTTTTAAGCCAGCATGAATTCCTAGTTTTCAGTTAGAAGAGGTAGAGTTATTACATGATGAAATAGAGGCTCTAAGATTAAAAAATATTGAAAAATTAGATATTATAGAATGAGCAAAAAAGATGGCTATTTCTAAATCTACTTTTTCTAGAATATACAATCAGGCTATAGATAAAATAGCTGATGCTATTATCAACGCTAAGTCTATCAAGATAGAAAAATAAGTTTTAGATTTTTACCAAATATAAAATGCCAAATAGAGATGGAACAGGACCAAATGGTCAAGGTGCACTTACAGGTAGAGGGATGGGAGATTGTGTAGATAAAGAAAAAGTAAATTCTCAAAGAGATTGTTTTTGAAGATGAAGACCTTGTGGATGAAATAGGGCAGGAGCAAGAATGAGAGGATGAATGGGTTGTTGATGAAATAGATCCGGAGAAAGAGGAATGGCTAAAAATATTTAAATTAAATTATTCTTTAGTATTTATTCTATATCTTTTACATTAAACATAGAAAGATCTATTTTTTTTCCTTTATTTATTTCAAACTCAATACTTGTTTTTTCTCAATTTTTTTGACTAAGTATTTTAGCGTCATATTTTTTTAGAAGATTTATAATTGTTCATAATTCGTCGTAATCACAAACTATTTTCATTTTTTTTGTAATTTCTAATTCTTTTATTTTTGCATTCAAAATTGTCTGTTTTGCACTTTCACTGTAAGCTTGTATTAGACCACCGACTCACAACAAAGTTCATCAAAAATATCTTGTTATAATTATTAAAACATTATGCAAATTATGTCATTGTATCTGAGCTAAAATTGGCTTTCCAGCAGTATTTATAGGCTCTCCATCATCATTTTGTCTAATATAATCTGAGCTAATTTTCAAATTTCCAAATAAATCAAAATTTATATTAGTTCAGCAAGTATAAGCATAACAATTGTGAGTAGCGTCTTTATTTTTTTCTTTAAAACTTTTTATTATATTTTCAGCCTCTTCTTTATTTTTTATATGAAAAATATTTCCAATAAATCTGGATCATTTGATTTTTGGAATTTCATAAGTATGGGGTTCCAAAATAGTTTTATAAAAAAATTTCATTATATTTTCAAAAAATAATTTTTATTTTTTACCGATTATTTGTGGTTTGTTTCTAAAATCCAATCGTTTTGCTTTTAATAAACTTCTGTATTGTATGCTATATTGTATTACGCTAAATAGTGTTGTTGTAGTAATATATATTCCAATTACAGCGTATGTGTTGTATACAAAAGTTCATATCATAAATACCATAAAGATTGTCATCATTCACATCATTTTGGACATATCTGGCATTTTTTCATTTCCTGCTACTGCTGGGGTTTGTGGTTTTACAAGATTTGTTAATTTCATTTGTAAATATGTAAATATTACAGTAATTGCTGTTAATATGATATTTTTTGTGGCCAACAAATCCATCCCCAAGAAGTTATGATTTATGCTACCATCGTCCAATGCGTGTACAGATGCATATTTGTTCCCAAAACTATAAAAAAAACTATAAAGTCGATTATCAGGTATTGTTCACTCAGAGAGTTTTCTAACAGTATAAAACAATCATATAAAGACTGGTAATTGAACAAACATCATCAAACATCATTTTAAAGGTCACTTCCCTTCTTTTTTGAAAACTTTCATTGTTTCTTCTGAAAGTTTTTTTGGATCGTCTTTATATTTTTCTTGGATTTCATTTAATTTTGGTTGTAGCTCTCACATTCCACTTTGCATTTGGTTTCAAGCAGAAGTTACTTTTATCATGGCTAATCTAACAACTAGTGTTAGAACTATTACAGCTAATCATAAATTTCATCCAAATATAGCTAAAAATACGACCAATAAATTAAAAATTGGACGCATAATTAGTTGAGTTCCTAATAGTTTAAATATTCACATTTTTTTTATTATGGGTTAAAGTAATTAATGCTTATTTGATAAGCTTTATTATAAAAACAAATTTAGTTTATTATATTTTCATAACTTCTTCAGTTTTTGTATTTACGAGATTGTCTACTTTGTTGTTGAATTCTTTGGTTAGGTCTTCTATATTAGATTCATTTATTTTGTTTTCATTTTCTGAAATTTCTTTGTTTTCCAATAGTTTTTTGGTTGTTTTCATAGCATCTTGTCTTGCTATTCTGATTTTTGCTTTAGTATCTTCTCCCATTACTTTTACCCTCCTTGAAATTTCTGTTCTTCTTTCTTGAGTCAAAGGAGGAATTTTAATTAATACATGAGATGATTCATTTTGTGGTGTTATTCAAAGTTCTGCATCATATATTGCTTTTGTAATATTTGCACATTCTTTTTTATCCCAAGGCTCTATTTTTAAAGTTTGGGTATCTAAAATAGTTACATGAGCAATTTGCGGTAATTTCATGTCCCCATAAGAACTAGAAACAGTAATATTTTCTACAAGTCCTGCAGAAGCTCTGCCAAGCTGTAGATGTTTAAATTCATTTTCTAAATAATTGAATGCTTTTTGCATTTGATCTTTAAAGGGAGAGGTGTCCATTTATTAAATCTAAAATATAAAAAATCATTTATTAATCGTATGTTTGGTATTTTACGATTAATATCATAACACAACTCTTATTTTATAATTAAAAATCTATTTTTTGCAAGATAAACTAAAAAACAATTAAAAGCTATAAAGTTTATTATGTATTGATAGCATTAAACTTGACGAATAGATAAACTTTATAAGCTATATTTTATTTTCTAATTCCACAATTTTGAACATATTTTTTGGCAATTTTACACATTTCTTCTAGTTTTTCATCAGAAAAGGATTGTCATCAAAAATTTGGATCTAAGGTATTTCCTCAAACATAATTTTGTAAATAAAAATTTTTTGCTCCAGAAATATATTTTGCCATTTGTTCTATATCATCTAATGTGTGCATTCATTTAACAACTGTTGTCCTATATTCATAATCAATATTTCATTTTAACAAAAATTTTAATAAACAATCGTAGTTATCAAAGAAATTGTTGTTTTGTTTTAGTCATATTGCAATATCATATTTGTCTCTTGTGTGTTTTAGATCAATAGCTACATAGTCCAAAATTTTATCATTTACCATTTTTTTGACAATTTCACAATCACGGCCATTTGTATCCAACTTGACTAAAAATCCCATTTCTTTTACTTTTTTAGCAAAATCATATAAGTCTGCTTGTAGTGTGGGTTCTCAACCACAAATACTTACGCCATCCAGCTTTCCTTTTCTTGTTTCCAAAAAATTAAATATTGCCTGATCAGGAATTAGGTCATTTTGAATTAATTTCATTTGCTCTGGCAACACAGATTCTGGATTGTGGCAAAAAGGGCAACGAAAATTACATCCCATGGTAAATACTACACAGGCTAATTTGTTTGGATAATCTATAGTGGTGCTTTTTTGGATTCCAGAGATTTTCATTTTTTTAAAATTTGCTTTAAAATTTAGCTCTTTATCTTTAGAAGAGAAATTAAAACCCCTTTTATTAAAAGGGGCTCTAAAAAATTTCTTTATATATTTCAGATAAAAAATCAAGTTTTGAAAAAATTATTCTGCGTCGATTGTAATAGCTTGAGCAGCCCCTTTTATTAAGTTTGTATTTGCGCTGAATTCCAAGCTTCCACAAGCACTTCCATATTGTAATATAAAATCATGATTAGCTGCTTTTACTTTGTTGTAATACTTTCTACTATAAAATTCAGATTTTTTCCCAAGATTGTATCTGTAGGTTGGAGACAAATATCCCATTACTCTAGTGTAAACTAGACATTTTGTTCTTTTTGCTTCATTCATTGTTGTAGTATATTAATTTAATAAAAAGGGTATGATTAGTTTTCTTGGTTTTTTTGAAAGATTGTTTTGATATGTTTTTTATTTATTGATTAACTGATTTTTATTCTACTTTTCATTCTCTTCTGATTTTGTCTAATTTTTCTGGATCGCTTGTATATTTTTTTCTTGTTTCCATATCAAACTTTTCACCGGTATATCATATTTCTTTGTCACATACTGGACAATAATCATGTTCTCCAGCTATATATCAATGTTTTGGACAAATTGAGAACGTTGGAGATATAGATATGTATGGCATATGATAATTTGATATAGCTTTTTTTACTAATGCTTTACATGCATCTGCACTCATTCTTTCTCACATATACAAGTGTAAGACTGTTCATCATGTATATTTACACTGTAAATCGTCTTGTAAATCCATCGCTTCAAATACATCATCAGTGTATCACACTGGTAATTGTGAGGAGTTTGTATAGTAAGGAGCTTGGAGAGTACCAGCCTGAATAATTCATTTTAATTGTTTTTGGTCTTCTTTTGCAAATCTATAAGTAGTTCATTCTGCTGGAGTAGCTTCTAAATTATATAAATTTCATGTATCTTCTTGATATTCTATCAAAATATCTCTCATAAAATCTAATATTTCTTGACTTAGTTTGATTCATTTTTTTGTGCTAATATCTTCTTTTCCGTCTGTAAAGTTTAGAATGGCTTCATTTAGTCCATTTATTCCAATAGTAGAAAAGTGGTTTCTAAAAGTGGCTAAATATCTTTTTGTATAAGGAAATAGCCCAGCATCCAATCGTTTTGTCATTTCTTTCCTTTTGACTTCCAAAGAATCTTTTGCTAGATTCATGAGATATAATAATTGGTCTTTTAGTCCATCCATATCTCATTTAAAATTGAATCATAGTCTAGCTGCATTGATAGTAACAACCCCGATACTTCCAGTCATTTCTGCAGATCCAAACAAACCTCAACCTCTTTTTTCTAGTTGTTTTAGATCTAGCTGTAGTCTACAACACATACTTCTAACTGCATCTGGACTATAAGCTCATTCTTTTTTTGTTTGTGTAATCTTGCCATTTTCATCTTTTTCGTATTGAGATCCTATGAAATTTTGAAAATATGGAATTCCATATTTAGCTGTCATTTCAAATAAATCGTCTACTAAAGGCTCATCCCAAGGAAAATTCTCCACAATATTGTAGGTAGGTATTGGGAAAGTAAAAACAGAGCCACCTCGATCTCATTCAGTATATACTTCTATCAAAACTTTATTTATTATATGCATTTCTTGCTCTAATTCTCCAAACTTTTTTTTGTAGTAGCCAGCATTGGAACCACCAAGCATTAGTGCTTTTTCTTTTAGGTCTGGTGGACAAACCCAATCTAAAGTGATATTTGTAAACGGGGTTTGAGTTCATCGTCTGCTTGGTACATTTAGTCCAAAAATAAAGTTTTGTAATTGTTGTTTTACGTATTTATAGACTTTGTGGTAAATATAGTCTTTCTTTTTTTCTTCTGATTCAAATTTTACTCATAGATCATTAAGTTCATTTTCTATTTCTTCCCATTTTTTGTGTACAAAAGGAGCAAGATATGTGTCAAAAGAACTAAATGCTTGTGCTCCAGCTCGTTCATTTTGTAGTGTTCCAAAAAAGTTTATCATTTGGTTTACTGCTGCTTGTAGATTTTTTGGAGGAGCTGATTGTAGTTTCCCATCAACACCATTAAATCATTCTTCTAACAAAGCTCTTAGGCTCCATCCAGCACAATAAGGAGTAAACATTCATAGATCGTGTATGTGATAATCAGCATTTCTATGAGCATTTCCGATTTCTTCTGAATATATATGTGAAAGTCGATAATTTGCGGTAATTTTTTCGCTGTTTTTTAATATTAGTCCTCAAATAGAATATCATATATTTGCATTTTCATTTATCCTCCAATCTAGATTGTCTAAATATTCTTGCATAGTCTTTCATACTTCTACTACTACATTTTGTGCTGCTCTACTTTGTGCTCTTTTTTCACGATATTTAATGTAAGCTCTAGCAACAGTGTCGTGTCACTGTTTGATCAAAATTTCTTCAACACTATCTTGGATGGTTTCTACATCAGGGATATTTTTGCCAGATTTTTTTTCTATCAATTCTACAATAGCTTCAGAAATGTCGCCTATTTTAGAAAAATCTGTCCCTCAAACAGCTTCTATAGCTAATTTTATGGCTTTTTGTATTTTGGAAATATTGAAGTCTACAATTGTTCAGTTTCTTTTTTTTACTTTAAATATAGCCATCAGTTTATAAAATTAGTGTTAAAAAAAATTATATTTTATACTAATTAACATATAATTGACAAATAATTGACCAATTTTTCACAGTTTTTCTACATTTCAAGCTATAAAATGAATATTTTTCTATGCTTTAAAATTTTTACCCAAACACAATATGTTGTGTTTTTTTTATGTCACTGACCACTATATATTGTATTGTAAAATGAATTCAACAGAAAAAACTAAGATTTTTTTTATATCCTGATATCTTTTAGTTAGCTGAAAATAAAAATAAATTTCATAAAATACAAATGTTTTGAAAGCTAAAACAAAATTATAACCAAAGCTTGATTTTATTGAAGAAATTTATATATATTAAATATATATATTGTAGATATAAAAAATATATATTGTATTTACAATGTCTTTACATTAAAATAATTACAATGGATTATCAAGATTTTCAAAATTTTATAAAAAAATATGATTTTGATCAAAAAGATCTAAATTTTTTGAATGAAATAATGAAAACTTGTATTATTCCTCCTAAAGCCAAAAAGCCTGTTAAAAAATTATATAGCTTAAGATTAAATGAAGAAGATGTTGCTAAAATTAAAGAAATAGCAAAAACAAAAGGAATCCCATATCAAACGCTCATTTCTTCTATAATTCATCAATATGTATCTTAAATGATAATAAAAAAATGGGGCAATATTTATGAGTTGCAAAAGCTGTGTTTGTTAATTTTAAATAGAAAATTAAAAAATAAGCGTAATAAAAGTAAATAAAAAAATAGAACTTGGATAGAGCTTTGTTCTTTGGATTTAGATAAGTTGTTTGTTTTCAATATTATAGACTGAACAACAGCTATGTCGTTTGCATATTTATCACACTTAGATTGTTGTTAAATTCAAAATATATGAAGTTGTAAAGTAAAATATAAATATTTGTTTTATGTTTAATATTTGTAATAAAATAAAATTTTACATAATTTTTTTTATTGTGTTTGTGGTATGTTATGATTAATAAAAAAATATTATTGTTTGAATTTTTGCTTTACTAAGAAGAATTGATATGTAATAAAAAAATCTGAACATTGAAGAACAGATTTGTTGATTTTTGCCCAGAGTGGGAGTTGAACCCACATGTCCTTGCGGACACCAGATTTTGAGTCTAGCATGTCTACCAATTCCATCATCTGGGCATTGTTGAGGCCTTGTAAATACATATAATTTTTTGATAAATTAACAACTATTTTGTACAACGAAATAACTTTTAAAAATATAGATTTAAAAATCAATTGATTTTTGTTTTTTTTTGATTATTAGTTATTTAAGGTGAGTTATTTGCCAAAAGTTTTAGAATATAAAATTAGAAAATGGATTTAAACAAAGTACAATTGATTTGAAGATCTACTAGCGATTTAGAGGTGAAAACTATTGAAAGTACTGGCACTTCTGTTGTAAACTTTACTATTGTTACAAATAGAAAGTTTAAAAACAGAGATGAAAACATGGTTGAAGAGGCTGAATATCACAGATGTGTCGCTTATGGTAGATGAGCTGAAGTTCTTGGACAGTATGTTACAAAGTGAAAAAGAATTTATGTTGAATGAAGATTGAGGACTAGAAAACGACAAGATACGGAATGAAAAGATAGGTTTATGACAGAGATTATTGTTGATAATTTTATATTTTTGGACTCTAAATCTTCTGCTTCTACTCATGAATGAGATACAGTATTAGAAGAGATAGCTGACGAAGAAGTGCCATTTTAATTGATTTAAAATAAAAATTTAAAATAAAATTTAGTTTTTTTGCATTTTTTCGTATGTATATTATTTTATTAAATAAATATATTGTGGAATGTGAGTTTCAAATAAGATTAGAGTAAAGTTTAAAAATATATTGTTGGATATTTTTGATATGTTTTCATTTTTTGTATTTGTTTTGGGTATTGTTTTGTTTGTGAGATTTTTTGTAGCAAATCCATATACTGTGATTTGAGCAAGTATGGCTCCTACTTTTCATGAAAATGATTTTATAATAGTTGATAAAGTATCAAAAAGGTTTGATGTTCTAAATAGATGAGATATAATAGTTTTTGTTCCAGAATGAAAAACAACTCCTTATATCAAAAGAATAATTTGATTGCCAGGAGAAACAATAAAAATAAAAGATTGATATATTTTTATTTGTGATACCCTGTGAAATAATTGTAAGCAATTAATAGAACAATATTTGCCAGATGATTTGTTGACAAACACTAGATGTGGAAAAACAGAATTTGCAATAGAAGATGGATATTTTGTTTTATGAGACAATAGATGATTTAGTACAGATTCTTTGTGTTGTTTTGGTTTGGGTTGCTATGAAGGAGCAAATTATGAAGTTGTAAATCAAGATATAATTGGTAAAGTTTTATTTAGAGTATTCCCCAATTTTGATACCAACTTTTATGACTAATTTTATGTAATAAAACAATTCATAAAATGTGAATATTATCCACTTTTGAGTCAGGGTTTAAAAAAAGAATGGTAAATGATGCTATAGAAAGATATTGAAAAGAAAATATAATTGTAATTAGAAAAAGTAAGTTTTTTTTATGGATAAAAGCACTAATTCCATTTTTATTTTGGACACTTATTTTAGTTGTAGCGTTGGTATTATTTATTAAATATATTTCTACATCTTGGTTTTTGTGGTCTCTTATTCTATTGTCGGTTATTGTGTGGATTATTCCAAATGTAAAGGTGCTCAAATATTTTTTGGATTATAAAATGGATTTTATTATTGTAAATCCTAGATCTTTTATAAGGTATGATCAGGATGGTTTATTTAAAAGAGTTTCAAAAACTATAGATTTAAAAAAAATAAGATCTATATCTGTTAGAAAAAGATGATTTTGGAATAGTGTATTCAATAATTGATCTTTAGTTGTAGTTTCAGAATGATGAGAAGCAGAACAAAACGAAAAATTAAGGGCTGGGGAAATAAACTTTCACTACCTTTACAATCCAGAAGCTTGCAATAAAATAATCAATGATTTTTTGTCTAAAATATTTAATGAATAATTTATAAAGTAATGAAAGAAACAATTAAAATTCCTTTTGATATATATGAGTCTCCAAACGAAATGGTGGTAATTATGCCGTTGTGATGAGTTGCAAAAGAAACACTTGAAATTAGTATTAAGGATTATAGATTAATTATAAAATGACTTAGAAAAAAAATCTTATTAAAAGATGATTTAATTCCACTAAAAGAAGATTGTTATCGATGAGAAGTTGAACAAATTCTAGACCTACCCCCACAAGCATATTTTGATAAAATACACAGCAAACTTTCACCTGACAATATTTTGCAAATAATAATACCAAAGTCCATTGTCCCAGAAAAAATTCAATTAGAAGTAGAAAGAAATTAAGTAGATATAGTTTATTGTTTGTTAGGTAAAATTTGTGGTTCGATATATATACTTGGCTCATACTTTATTATTACTAATTATGTTTACAATTATACTCTTTATTATATATTAAAATAAAAATGGCTGTTAAAAAAACAACAAAAAAACAAGTTGATCTTGAAAAAAAAGTAGATGAAGTAAAAGATGTTGCAAAAGAAACTGCTAAAAAAGTAGAAGCTCAATCAAAACAGATTTTTTCTAAAATTGGGAATTGGTGGAATAAATCAACATGGGAAGAAAAAATTTATATGATTTTGTGAATTATTCTTTTGATTATTTGAGCATACATTTTGCGCACAATTATTGGTGGTCTAATTTTAGTTGCTATTGGATATTTTTTTGTTACTTGATATTTTGTAAGCAAGAAAAAATAGATTAATTTAATTAGAAATCAAAACATAAAAAACTATTTTTTATTTATGATAATATTTTTATTTTTTTGATTATATAAAAATGTATTGAGATATCAAAAATCATTTAGAAAAGGAATTAAGCTCTATCAAAGAAGCTGGTCTTTACAAAGAGGAACGTGTGATAGTTTCACCACAGGATGCAGAGATTAAACTTGAAAATGGCCAGACTGTGCTAAATTTTTGTGCTAATAATTATTTAGGGCTATCCAATCATCCAGAATTAAAAAAATCTGTTGAAGAATCTTTGAAAACACATGGATATGGGATGTCTTCTGTTCGTTTTATTTGTGGAACAACAGATTTGCACAAAACTCTTGAAAAAAAAATATCTGATTTTTTTGGAACAGAAGATACAATTCTTTATGCAGCATGTTTTGATGCTAATGGTTGAATATTTGAACCATTACTTTGAGCAGAAGATGCAATAATTTCTGACTCTCTAAATCATGCTTCTATTATAGATGGAGTGAGATTATCAAAAGCACAAAGATATAGATATGAAAATGCAAATATGGAAGATTTAGAAGCAAAACTGATAGAAGCCAAAGATGCTAGATTCAAGTTAATTGTTACAGATGGAGTTTTTTCCATGGATTGAAATGTTGCTCCTATGGATAAAATAGTAGAACTTGCCAACAAATATGATGCTATGGTGATGGTAGATGAATGTCATTCTGCTTGAGTTGTTTGAGCTACAGGTAGAGGAGTAACAGAACATTTTAATATAAGATGACAGGTAGAAATTATTACTTGAACTTTATGAAAAGCTTTTGGATGAGCTATTGGATGATTTACTACTTGAAAAAAAGAGATTATAGAGTTACTTAGACAACGCTCTAGACCATATTTGTTTTCAAACTCTATACCTCCATTGGTAGCTGCAGCAGGAATAAAAGTCTTTGATATGATGGCTAATACTGTAGAACTACAAGATAAATTACATAAAAATACCGAATATTTTATGGAAAAAATGAAATGACTCGGTTTTGATCTAAAACCTACCGCTTCTGCCATATGTGCTTTGATGCTTTATGATGCAAAACTTTCTCAAGATTTTGCTAGAGATCTTTTGGAAGAATGAATTTATGTAATAGGATTTTATTATCCAGTTGTTCCACAAGGTCAAGCTAGAATTAGAATTCAACTTTCTGCAGCTCATGAGATTCATCACTTGGATAAAGCTATATCAGCCTTTGAAAAGGTTTGAAAAAAATTATGAGTAATTTAATATAGATTCTTTTATAAAAAATATTTGTTTTTTACTTTATGTGAAAGGATGTTTAATGTGTTATTTCCTTTTAGATAAAGTTTTTTTTGTTTTTTGTCAAAAAATGTCTTGATTTTTGTTTTGTAAAAGATATTTTTGACAACGATAAGTAAAAACACATTGATATTTAATTCTTATTTGAATGAAAAATGGTACGAATGACAAAGACATTTACCAATCTTTGATTGGAAGGATATGAAATTTTGGTAGAAGCTGATGCCAATAGATCTTTACCAGGGATAGAGATTATTGGACTTCCAGATGCTGCTATCAAGGAGTCCAAAGAAAGACTTAGAGCTACTTTTCGTAATGTTGGTATTGATCTACCAAACAAAAAGTTTGTTCTCAATTTAGCTCCTTCTGATATTAGAAAGGTTGGGACTTCTTTTGATCTTTCTATGGCGGTGGCGATATTAGTTCTCTTAAAAGAATGAAAAATTGATCACAAAAAGGATTTAGAAAAATATTTGTTTTTTTGAGAATTATGATTGGATGGCACCATCAAGAGAGTAAACGGATTACTTCCATCTGTTATTTCTGCTATCAAAAAATGATATAAAGATTTTTTTGTTCCTAGTGAAAATTTATATGAATTAGAATATATTTCATGAATCAATATCTATCCTTTGGATAATTTTTTACAGTTGGTTTGATATTTTGTAAATTGAAAGGATTTACAAACTATTTCTCAATCAAAAGATGTAGAAAGTTTGTACAATATTCAATATAATTTTGATATGGATTTTGAATATATTAAATGACATATTTTGGCAAAAAGAGCACTGTCCATTGCTGCTGCTGGTTTACACAATATTTTTATGGTTTGAGCTCCATGAAGTGGAAAAACAATGTTGAGTAAAGCTCTAAAAAGTGTTTTACCACCTCTTTGATTCCAAGAAATTTTAGAAGTATCACAAATTTATTCTGTAGTATGAAAATTAAATAAAGATCATCCCTTAATTGTTCAAAGACCTTTTAGACAAGTCCATCATACAGCTTCCAAGATTTCTATAGTTTGATGATGATCAAACTTGACTCCATGAGAGGTTAGTTTGGCACATAAAGGAGTTTTGTTTTTTGATGAAATTACAGAGTTTCCTAGAGAGACATTAGAAGTGCTTAGACAACCAATCGAAGACAAAAATATTAGTATTTCTAGAGTGTCTGGTAGTGTAAATTATCCTGCTAATTTTATGTTTGTAGCAAGTATGAATCCTTGTAAATGCGGTTATTACAAAGATCCAGAAAGAGCGTGTACTTGTAGTATCAATGAAGTAAAAAATTATCAAAATAAAATTTCTGGTCCTTTGATGGATAGGATAGATATGATTTTAGAGATTCCTAGAGAAAATATAGATAAATTATTAGATAATGTTAAATCAGAAAGTAGTCAAGCAATTAGAGAAAAAATTATAAAAGCTTGGCATATCCAAAAAAAAAGATTTGCTGGTAGCAATATAGTTTCCAATTCAGACATGAATAGTAATGATATTGAAAAGTATATTCCACTATCTGATGAAATTAAAGAATTTTTATCTACAGCATCAGAAAAATTAGTCTTATCTCCTAGAGTTGTTCATAGGATTATAAAGCTTGCTAGAACCATTGCAGACATGGAATGAGTAGAAAATTTGGAAATTAAACATTTGGCTGAAGCTATGCAATATAGGAGTAAAAGTATGTTTGTAGAGAGATAAATCTGTTTTTAGTTTTTTTTGAGCAAAGTTTTGTGATAAACTATTTTTTCAATTAATTAGAAAAAGGTTTTTTTGCTGTACAATTTATTTTAATTTATAATTTTAAAAACTTATAATTTTATTATACAGTATTTTATTACACAGCAACATCAAATTTAATTTTTCATTGGTGTTCATAATTTTCAATTATTGTGTCAGTATATTCTCGGTCAAATATTGAAGTGAAGTTTTCTGTTTTTATTGTTGCCAATTTTAATGGAGCTCTGTTTATTTGTTCTTTAGCTCATTCAAGATGATTTGTATATATGTGGGTATCGGCCAAAAAACCAATTAATTTTCATTCTTTTAATCATGATTCCTTAGCTAACAAATGTAGTAATAATGCATAACTAGCTATGTTAAAAGGCAATCAAAGCATTGTGTCCACAGATCTTTGGTTTCGTAATAAATGTAGTTTATCATTTGACACTAAAACTTGAAACCCATAATGACAAGGAGGTAATGCCATTCTGTGTAAAAATTGAGGATTTCGTGCCATTACAATCATTCTTCTATCGTTTGGGTTTGTTTTTAATGTTTCTACCACTTTTTTTAATTGGTCTATTCATTTATTTTGAGATTCTTGGTCTCGGCTAATGTATTCTCATCCAAAATTCCTTCGTTGAAATCAATATATTGGTCAAAGCTCTCTTTCTTCCATCATTTTTTGCTTTGTTTCTTGGTCGTGTCCGTATTTTACTTTATCTGGAGAACACCATTCATCTCGAATATGATTATTTCTTTTGATTAGCCAGTCTTTGTCTGTAATTCATTTTATAAAAAACTCTAATTCAGAAGCAATCAACCTAAAGGGAACTTGTTTTGTAGTAAGAAGAGGATAACCATCAGCCATATCATGCTCAAAAAAAACTCCTGGTATGGATAATGTGTCTATTCAAGTCCTATTTTCTTTTAAAACTCAGTTGTTTAGTATGTTTTTTACAATATCTAGATAGGCTTTCATGTATGTTGGGTAAAATATAAACTACTCTTTATGTATCAAATAAATATAAAAAATCAACATTATTGTGTTTTTCTACTAAAAGGTGATAACCATTGTATATCAGAAAAATAAAATTTGTCAAACTTTTTGACATTTTTTTAAGATTTTTGTTGATTTAATGTTGAAAATGCTATTAAAAAATACATATTTTTAATTATAGTATTATAAATTATTTATTTATAAATAAAATTTATTATTATGAAAAAACTAATTAGCTTTGTTTTATGATGAGTCTTTGCTCTCACTTTGTTGGGTTTTTCTTTTTCAGATAGTATTTTAGATTATTTAAACAATATTTGAGATAATATTTTGTTTGGTTATAGGCCAAATGTAGATACAATAACTGTAGACAATATTAGTTCGTCTTCACTTACTATCAAATCTCCTGTTTTGGTAGACGAATTTGGTGATAGAATTACAGATTATACATTATTATATTGACCAAAAACATTAAATCAGCTTATAGCAGAACCAACTTTAATTTCATCTATGAAAGAAAAAAGTTTTGCAAATTTAAACTTAGCTGGTCAAACTAATTTTACAATGAATTTAACTACAGCAGACAACCTAAACTCTGATGATATTTACTATTTGGTATCTATTCCAAAAGATTCAGCTAATACTTTATGAGAAGTTTCAAATGAATTATGTTTTAGGTTGAGAGATCAGCTTCATTGACAATGAGATGAATGTGTTGAAGGAAATTCACATTGAGCCTGAGCAGATATGAGTTTAGCAAACATATCACATACTTTAAAAGATAATACAGTTACATTAAAATGGATAGCTGTAAACGGTAGTGATAATGTTGAATTGTTTTTACGAGATGATAATGCTTGAAACTTTAATAAATTAGCTACCGTTAAAATGTTAGCAGAGTCTTATTCTTTTACTTTGACAAGAAATGGAGAACATATTGTGAAATTTATTCCAGATAATTGATGAAAAGAGATTAATTATACATTCAATTTTATTGGAGCAGAAAAAATTAATGAACCCATTTGAACAACTCCAGACAAACCGACTGTTAAGCCTGTAGTGGTTTGACCAAAAGAAAACATTATAGCTGTAATTGTTTGAACTGTCTTATTATATTTTATATATAAATTTATTAGAAGAAAAGCCTAAAAATAATTAAAAAAAAGAGAAAATCATAAATTATTTGTCTTAGTGTTTTCTCTTTTTTTATTATATAAATTTTATTTATACAAAAATATACTTTTTTTGTCTTTAAAGTTTTTGATACTATCAAATTCTTTGTGTTTAGCAAATTCAAACGAATTTGATATAATAATAGTGTCTTTATTTTTGTTTTTTCGTAACCAATCTTCTATGTCAGCCAGTTGGCTTGCTCGTAAATATACATATATATAATCATATCAATTTAAATCAACCTTTAAAAAATTTCATTGTTTTATTTTGATGTTTTTGTGTCAGTAAATTAGATTTAATATTTTTCAATATATTATAGCATAAAAATTTAAATCATAACCATGACAACTTTTTATATTAAATTGTTGTGAAAAAAATCTAAGAGCTTTACCATCTCCACAGCCTAAATCTAATATTTTTGCTCATTTTTTGATTTCTAGTTTTTTCATCAAATCTAAATGTCTTTTGAATGATCAAACATATGGCGCTATTTTAGAGGGTTTTAATAGAGCTTTAAATATAAAAAAAGAAAAAGTTCAAACAAAAGAAACCACCAAAATAAGAGTAATAATAGCTACTATCATTTTATATTGTATAAATAAAAACATTATTTTACTATTGAAGACTATTTCTTTTATTTTTAAAATCAATAGAGAGTTTTTTCTAAAAAAAGCTAGTAGATTGATAACTAAATGTTTTCAAAAAACAATAAAAAACTTGATATGTAAATATTTTTATACTATTATTGTTTTTTATAGATAAGGTATTTAAAAGATTTGTTTCTTTTTTTAGTAAAAATAAAATATTGGGCTATAATTATATTTGTAAAATAATTTGAGTATATCTCAAATTCAACAAAACTTTTATATTATAGTCCCAATAAAATGAACAATTTAAATTCTCTTTCTCCTCAATCAATCAACAGAATCAATGTTTTGATTGATAAAATTAATTCTACTTGTGATGCTCTGATTTCGGCTTTAGAAATCAATTCTGAAAAAGTTTCTACTTACAACCTTAGTATTGTAGAAAAAATGAACACAAGTTCTGAATTTATTGATTTGGTTGTAAAAAATATTATTTCTATAAAAATTCATCTTTGAGAATTGAAAAATGGTTTAAATAATGAAAAATTACTTTATGACATTCTAGATCTACAAAATTTGGTCTCTTGATTACAAGAAACTTCTGATAAATTAAATTATTTGTTAATTAGTGATAATAATTTTAACAATATTTATAGTATGGCTATTGTTGAAATTCAGTCCATGATTCAAGAAGTTTTGGAAGAAATTAAAGTTTGAGAGCTCGTATTAAAATAAATTTATTAAGCTGTAGTTTTGTAAACTTAATTGATGAACTTTATAGATTTGAAAAATTTATAAACTTTCGATTTTTATTTCTATAGCTTCACTACTTTCTACTAAATCTATTTTTTGCGCTTTTGTGACTCATAGAATATCGTCTAAATATTTTGACACTGTTTCCAAAAATATTTTTGGTCAAGATATTGTTAGATTTTTTAACTCTGCTCACATTGATATTTGTTTTTCTGTTTTAAATTTTCTTACTGTTTCTATTATTTCTTTGATTTTATCAAATTCTTTTATTTGTTCTTCTTGATTGTTTATTTTTAAAATTTCTGTAGGAAAGTCTGTTTTATGAATTGATACAAGATCTTCAAAACTTTTAAAATAATTTTGGTAAATTTCTTCTGTAATATGTGGTAAGTATGGAGCAATTAATTTTAAAATATTAAATAAAACATGATATAAGGTCCATTGTCATGCTAATTTTTTTTCTTCTCCGTTTTCAAATAATTCTGGTTTGTATAGTCTAAGTTTTACTAATTCCAAATAATTATCACAAAAATCTGCCCAAAAAAATTCTTCAAAAGCTATTTTTGCTAACCCAAATTCATATTTGTCCAAATACTTTATCATTTTTTCTATAGTTTCATTTGCTCTAGCTATAATTCGTTGATCTGTAGCTAGTAGTTTGTCGGTACCAAACTCTTGCTTGGGATCAAATCATTGAGCGAGCATTTGTACAAAATTAGAGGCATTTCGAAGTTTTGTAACAAGTTTTTGCCCATTTTTAATTTCATTTTCTTCAAATAACATATCTTTTCATAACTGACTTCCTGCTGTCCAATATCTAATTGCGTCAGCTCATCGTTGATTAATTAAATTTTCTGGATCAAATTTAGCATTTCATTTGGATTTACTAAATTTTTGTCATTTTTCTGCCATCACAAATCCAGACATCATAATATTTTTGAATGGAACATCTCAACCTCTTAGATAAGAGTGCAAAGTAGTATACAAAAGCCAAGTTCTGATAATATCATGAGCTTGAGGCCTCATACTCATTGGAAAAAAATCTTTTGTATCAAAGCCTCTTTCTTCTAAAATGTTTTTATTTATCAAAGGAGAAAGACCAGAAGTAAACCAAGTGTCCAAAACTAAAGTTTCTCATCTAACTTGCTCTTTTGTATATCAGTCTGGTAAGTCTACAGATGGATCTACTGGTCACTTTTCAAGCTGTTTTATTGATGGCAATATTACATTTCAATTATTTATATCATACCAGACAGGAATAGGAATTCCAAATTTTCTGTTTCTAGAAATATTCCAATCTCGATGTAAATTTTCTATTCGATCATTGGATCTTTTTTTCATAAACTGAGGGAATCGGTTCATTTTGTCATTTTGTTTTAATAGTTCATCTTTTTTGTCTAATATATTTACAAATCGTTGATGGATTGGGATGATTTCTACTGCCACCTTTCACCTTTCTGAGATAGACTTGGATTGGATTATTTTTGTTCTATTTTTTACTACTCATTTTTGTTTTAATATTTCTATTATCTTGGTTCTGGCTTCATTTACTTTTAGTCCATCGATTTCTGCGAGTCCAGTGTTTTGCATTTTACCATATCTATCTATACAGATTTTTGCTTCTAATCAATGTTTTTGAAACCAATAAACATCTGTTTCATCTCCATAACTACAACACATTACAAGTCATGTTCCTTTGTCGATTTTTGCTTTGTCATCTGCTAATAAGGGTACCGTATCTCATAATGGAGTGATGACTTTTTTGTTGAAATATTTTTGATATCTAGTATCATCTGGATGAGCAAAAACTGCTTTACAAGCTGGAAGTAGTTCTGGCCTAGTGGTGGCAATAGTGAGTTTTGTCCCATCTTCTAAACTAAATTCTATATCATTGAAATACTCCTCAAACTCTTGTTCCTCAGTTTCTGCTTGTGCTATTGTGGCTTGAAGTTTAGTACACCATAAAGCAGGAAATTCTTTGGCTATGATATGTCATTTATTGTATAATTTTACAAACTCTTGTTGTACTATTTGTTGAGTTTTTGGATCAATGGTACTATAAGTTTTGTCCCAATCTATAGACAATCCCATTGTTTGCCATAGATTTTTATATAGTTTGATATATTTTTGATTTACCTCCAAACATTTTTGGATAAAGTCTTTCCTTTCCATTTCTTTGATGTTTATTTTTAGATCTTTTTCTACTAATAACTCTGTGGGAATTCAGTTGTTATCAAAGCCCATTGGATAATAAACATTATATCATTTCATTCTTTTGTATCTAGCAACAATTTCAGCTTGAGTGTATGAAGAAATATGTCCAATATGTAATTTTCCACTTACTGTAGGTGGTGGCGTGTCTATACTAAAAACTTCCTTCTTTGAACTTAAATCAAAATTGTAAATTTTATTTTCTTCTCGAAAATCTTGTCGTTTTTTTTCTGATTCTTTTGGATTGTATTTATTCATGATTTTTGGAATAGTTAAATAGTGAATTTATTGATAAAGATTGCTTGTTTTATTTCAAGATAAATAAGTGAGTTTATAGAACTAAAAAATTATAAAGCTTGTAACACTTTTTGTTTATTTCAAAATAAAATTTATGCATCTTTTTGTTTAAATATGTGTTAAACTTAAGAAATATAAGCTACAATTTTGATTAATTTTATTGTGAGTTTAGGATTTTATGATTATAATATTTTTGTTATTGGCGCAATATATAAATTTTTTAGCATGTACATTTCATAAAAATAAGCAAAAGACTCATTTCTACCCTTAATTCAAACATTTTTTATTTGTTTGTTTATTTTTGAAAGATTTTTTGTAATTTGTTTTATTTCTTTACCACTACAAACTGTGCTTTGTTTTGAAAAGTTTTTTACAATATCATAAATAATATACTTTTCTCATAAAATATCTTTTTTTAGCATGGTTAACATATCATTTTGTAAATAGCCAATGTATTGGTTTAACTCTTTTTTATAGTTTCATAATTTTTTGTAAAAATTTGTAAATGTATATTTTTTACTATTTTGTTTTTTAACGATATTGTAATATTCTTTTATTATTTCATTCATCATTTTATAAATTCGGGGAAATTCTGTAATTGCACTGTCAATGTACTTTGATCTGTGTTTTTTTTGAATTTTTTTATATTCATTGACTGTATTTTTAATAAAATTTAGTGTTCATTTTGGAGAAGCATCTTCTTTTTGTTTTTCTAACAAAGAAATAATGCTAAAAAGTCTCATTCAATCTTTAGCTTTACTGTTTAGTTCAGTAAAACGATAAATATTATTCCATACGATTTCTTTAAGAAAATTCATTGCATATCATTGAGCAATTGCATTATAGCTCAACATTGGTATTTGTAACTTCTTAGATTTGTTTTTTATTGTAATATATTGTATTGTCTTATTCATAACTCACAAGTTAGTAAGACCATTTCCATTTTTTTCTGGGAAAAGCTCTGTAGTTATTCAAAAAATATCATAACTTATTCTTAAATTTCCACTTTCTAATAATATTTCAAAAAGTTTTTTATCTATATTTTTGGGATTAATTTGTTCATATTTTTTTACTTGAATACTTTGTTTATTAATTTTATATGTATGTTTAAAAACTGTTTTTATGCTGAGATTTTTTGTGTGTTTATTATTTTTTAATGTCTCATAAAAATCTAATAACTCATTTAGTCCTTTGTTGTTTCGATTTAATGCAACATCTAAGTCGTCTGGAATTTTTTTTCGATATGCTATTGTCCAAAATAAAATAACACTACCTGTATAGCTATATTGATATTTAGAAAATAATTTAGCATTTTGTGTAAATACCTTTTTATATATAGATTTATAATATTTTTTTCATTTTTTCATTTTTTATTATGAATTAATATAATTTTTACTCATGTTTTTTTGTGAGTATTGTAGCAATAGTTGTTACAAATATTATTTATGCTGCAATTTTTATTTCTTTTAGATTAAACCAAATATTTGGTGTTTTTACTTCTTCGATAAAATAATTGTATGCTGGATAAGAAAAACTTAATCCATATTTAGATAACTCATCTTTTAATTTTTCTAATAATTTTGGTCAATTTTGTGATGTTGTTCATTGTACAAAATCTGTAATTACTTTTTGTCATTCTGGATCTGCATAAATGTTAATTTCTTTTTTAGATAAATCACTATTTTTCAATCTTAAATATATTTTATTTAATTGTTCTGCAGATTCTTGAGTTTTTCTTTTTACCTCTTTTTCTTTGACAATATCTTCTCAAATGAAGCTGACATTAAACCAAAGGCTAGGTAGTTTATCTTTTTCTCTAAAATAAATAAATGGTGAATGAGAAAATTTTAAGTTGTAATCCTTAAGATTAAGCTGTAATTTTTTAAATAAAGATTGAATGGTATTGGAATCATTTATTTCATTAAGGAACTCTGACATAATATTTTTTCATTCAATTGTTTGCCAAATGTTTATTTCACTTTTTAGTGGGGTCTCTTTTTTTAATCTTAGAAATAACCTATTTATAGCTTCAGAGCTTTTTTTGATTTTTGATTCTAATTTTTCAGCTTCGCTAATGTAAATTATATCTTTTCAAACATATTCATTGATATGTTCTTTTGTTCACAATACTGTTATTAGTTCATTTGTTGTATTTCTTCAAGACAGCCTATATCTATTTTTTTTACCTTCCTGCTCTAATAAAGAATACTTTAGCCCATCAACATTAGGTTGACCAACTGTTTGTCGTTTGCTCATTTTTATAAAAGTTAAAAATTAAAATTTTATATTACTATATTAATTGTTTTTTTTTATTTGTCAAATTTTTGAGCACTTTTTTATATTACTATTGCAGCAATTAGGTTTACACATTAAAAAAGATATAATAAAGGGTATCCCTCTTTATTATTATCCAATATTTAGATGAAAAAGTGTAAACAATTCATGAAAATCATAGAAAAACAGCT
>Ga0265293_10000837_pt1 | contig 70929 bp, 58 predicted proteins | sample Munlanlewell138R_FD_192505 | JGI IMG/M metagenome (GOLD analysis project Ga0265293, IMG submission 192505) | Leachate microbial communities from a municipal landfill in Southern Ontario, Canada - Leachate well 138R | ecosystem: Engineered > Solid waste > Landfill > Unclassified | place: Canada... | reverse complement strand
GTCACGTACGCCATCCTGGCGCACCGCAGCGCCGGGGCAGAGCGAAAAGGCCCGGTGCGTGCTGCCTTCAAATACCAAGAGGAGACTTTGCATGAGCAATCTATTCAGACCAAGCGCGCCCCGGCGCCAGTTCCTGCGGACCATGGGCGCCGCAGGCGGCACCCTGATGCTGGGCGGCCTGCTGCCTGCGTCACGCGCCTTTGCGGCGGACGTGCCCGCGATCAACCTCGGACAGCTGGTGGCCATGACGGGCTCCGCAGCCGAGTTTGGTCCTTTCTACCGCGATGCGGTCAAGCTTGCGATCGACCAGATCAACACCGCGGCCAAGCAGGTGTTTGGCGGCCCCATCATCGCCAACCAGGTCACCGCGGACAGCGGAACGCTGCCCACCACGGGCGTGGAGGCGGCGCGCCAGATGATCAACACCCAGCACACCCCGGCGGTGATCTGCTGCTGGTCCAGCGGCGTGACGGTGGCGGTGGCCACCTCGGCCACGCTGCCCTCGCGCGTGCTGCAGATAGGCAACGGCACCACCTCGCCGCTGGTGACGGTGCTGCCGGAGGACAACGACCTGGACCTGCTGTTCCGCACCAGCCCGTCCGACCTCATGCAGGGCATCGTCGCGGCGCAGTTTGCCAACGGCGAGATCCTGCCCGACGTCAAGTACAAGAAGGTCTCAACGATCTACATCAACAACCCCTATGGCCAGGGCCTGTCCAACGCCTTTGCCGCAGCGTTCAAGAAGCGCGGCGGCACCGTGCTGGCCGAGGTGGCGCACCCCGAAGAAGTGCAGCCGACGTACAAGTCCATGGTTTCCCAGGCGCTCAAGGGCGACCCGGACATGCTGTTCCTGCCCAGCTACCCGGCGCACACCATCGCCATCTGCAAGGAGTCGCGCGACACCTTCAACTTCACCAACTGGCAGTTCACCGATGGCAACGCCAGCGTGGACATCATCAAGGAGGTGGGTCCGTCCGACATGGACGGCAAGTACGGCACCGCGCCGGGCGAGGACACATCCACCGAGTCGTACAAGGGCTTTGCCGCCAGCTACAAGGAGGGTTTTGGACGCGACAGCTTCCCGCCGTTCACCACCACCACCTACGACGCGGCCATGGCCGCGGGGCTGGCCATGGCCGCGGTGGTCGCCAAGGGCCAGATCACCGATGCGTCCAAGATCACCGGCGAGGTCCTGCGCGACCAGTTGCGCGCCGTGGCCAACCCGCCGGGCGAGATGATAGACGGCGGTACCCAGGAGCGCGTGACGGCCATGCTGCAGGCGCTCAAGGACGGCAAGGCCATCAACTACAACGGCGTGGGCGGGCCGGTGGACTTCAACGAGTTCGGCGATGTCATCACGCCGGTCAACATCTGGCAGTATGAAGGCAACGAGCTGAAGACCATCAAGATGGTTCGCGCAGAGGACATTCCGTCAGAGTAAGCGCCTGCGAGATACGGAAAAAGGGGCTGGCAACAGCCCTTTTTTTTCTTGACGCTGTCATGTCGCCCCGGTTCTGGCGACAATGCAGCTTGCGTCGATCCAAAACCGGGAGTCATGTCGTGATCACCACCGTTGTCCTGTTCCGCATGCCCGAGCGTGTTTCCGTGGCGCAGGCCCGGGCCCTGTTCAACAGCACCGCGCCGCGCTACCTGGGCATGCCGGGCCTGGTGCGCAAGTACTACATCCTGTCCGAAGACGGGCAGTCCGCCGGCGGCGTCTACCTCTGGCAGTCGCGCGCGGATGCCGAGCGCGTCTACACGCATGAGTGGCGCGAGTTCGTGCGCGGCAAGTACGGCAGCGATCCGGAGCTGAGCTGGTTCAGCACGCCGGTGCTGGTGGACAACACCACCGGGGAAATCGCGGTCGACGGCTGAGAGGCGTCGTGCCGTCGCGCAGGTGGCTGGGGCAGGCCATGGTGCGCAGCGGGCTCCCCGGCGACGCGCAAGCGGCTCCGGACACGGCAACTGGTCGCCCGTCAGTTCTCCGGTACGCCGCGCAGGAAGCGGGACACGCGTTTCTTCTCGGGCAGCAGGCCCTGCGGGCGATACAGCACGATGGCGGCCAGCAGCAGCCCGACAAAGGCCCAGCGCAGGAAAGACATGCGCCGGGCAATATCCGGTGCGATGTTCGACAGCGCGCTCTCCAGCCCGCTGGTGACGTAGCCGGTCCCGCTCCACACGGCCCAGATCACGAATGCCCCCAGGATTGCGCCCTTGTTGTTGCCGCTGCCGCCGAGCATGAGCATGACCCAGACCAGGAAGGTCGAGAACAGCGGGTTGAGGTGGCTGTAGTCTATGGTGACCATGAACGGCGCATACAGGCCACCGGCGATGCCCATGATGACGCAGCCGAGCACGAAGGACTGCACGCGCAGCGACTTCACGTGCTTGCCGCTCATGGCGGCCGAGGATTCCTCGTCGCGCACGGCGCGCAGGGCCCGGCCCCAGGGCGAGCGCACCATGGCCTCCAGCATGGCGTAGATGATGGCCAGCGCGATCACGACGATGACCAGGTAGAGATAGGCGTAGTCCCGTGGCTGCAGCACCGCAGTGGCGTCCAGGAACCAGTCTGGCAGCCAGCCGCAGCGCGGCGCCTTGAATACGCAGGAGAGCGGCTGCGGGATGCCGGAGAAGGGCTGCGGACCATTGGCCAGCCAGCGCTCGTTCTGGAAGATGAGGCGCACGATCTCGGCAATGCCCAGCGTGGCGATGGCCAGGAAGTCGATGCGCAGGTGCAGGATGGGCTGCGCCACCAGGTAGCCCAGGACACCTGCCATCACCGCCGCCGCCACGAGGCCGACCAGGAACGGCGCGTTCAGGCCGAACAACTGCTGGGCGTACAGGGCCAGCGGCCCGGTGGGCGCGGTGGACACGAACAGCGCCATGGTGAACATGCCCATGCCGAAGAACGCGGCCACGCCAAAGTTCAGGTGCCCGTTGTAGCCCCACTGCGCGTTCAGGCCCAGCGACAGCACCGCGTAGATGGACGCCATGGTGCAAAACGACACCAGGTAGTCCATGACCCCGGGGATGAACGCAGCCACGGCCAGCGGGACCAGGATGCCAAAGAGCACGGCAGCCGGCAGGCGCAGCGGCCAGCGCCAGCGCCCGAACAGCAGGCAGCCGAGCAGGAAGGTCGGCAGCATGAGGAAGAAGGCCTTGACCAGATGGGCTGGATCCATGGTGATTTTCTCCTTCTGCCTTCTAGTTTTGCGCGAACAGGCCCTGCGGGCGCATGAGCAGCACCAGCACCATGAGCGTGAACGCCACCGCCGGGCCGTACGTGGGGTTCAGGAACGCCGACGTCAGCTGCATGGCGACGCCGATGATGATGGCGCCCACCAGCGCGCCCCAGGCGCTGCCTATGCCGCCCATGATGACCGCGGCAAACAGCGGCAGCAGCAGCAGGAAGCCCATGTCGGGGCGCATCTGCGAAGCCAGCCCGTACATGACGCCACCCACGGCCGCCAGCCCGGCGCCTATGGCCCAGGTCCATGCGATGACGCGCTCGGTGTTGATGCCGCGTACCTGCGCCAGGTCCGGGTTGTCCGCGGTGGCGCGCATGGCCTTGCCCATGCGGGTGCGTGTCAGCATCCAGTACAGCGCCACCACCAGGATGAACGCCAGCGCAAACACGAAGAGCTGGTCCGCCTGGACGCGTACCCCGAACGGGAAGTCCATGGCCGGGTTGGCGCGGCCGGAGTAGTAGAAGTGGTAATTGGAGCCCCAGATCAGGTAGACGATGCCGCGCAGCAGGAACTCCATGCCCAGCGACGCCATGGCCAGCAGCACCAGCGGCGAGCCGTGCATGCGCAGCCGCCGGTACAGCAGCTTGTCCAGCACGATGGCCACCACCGCCGTGATGATGATGGCCAGGACCATGCCCAGCAGCAGTTCCCAGCCGAACGAGAAGCGCCAGATGGGGTTGGTCTGCGGCAGCACCAGGATGCTGCCGTAGGTGATGTACGCCCCCAGCGTGAGGAACTCGCCGTGGGCGAAGTTGGGAAACTTGAGCACTCCGTAGCACAGCGTGAGGCCTATGCCGCCCAGGGCAATGATGCCGCCCAGCATGACGCCCCACACCGTGAGCGAGAGCATTTCCTCGGCTGTGGTGCCCGAGAACCAGCCGGCGACCCACATGGCCACGAGCACCAGCAGGAGCACGCCGCCCACGAAGCGGGGGCTGCGCACGCCGTCGCTGCTGCGTGCGGCCACCTCCGCGCCGGACCCGGTTTCTGATGCGGCGTCGCCGTCGGTCATCGTCATCGTGCTGTCTGCCATGGCTCAGCCTCCCAGATACAAGCGTCCGACTTCGGGGTTGTCGAGCATTTCCCTGCCCGTGCCCTCGTGCCGGTTCTCGCCGTTGGCCAGCACGTAGCCGCGGTCGGCCATCATCAGGGACTGGCGTGCATTTTGCTCGACCATCAGGATGGCGATGCCGGTGTTCCGGATGCTGGCGATGCGTTCAAAGATCTCGTCCACCAGCTTGGGCGAAAGCGCTGCCGTCGGCTCGTCCAGCAGCAGCAGCCTGGGGTTGAGCATGAGCGCGCTGCCCATGGCCACCTGCTGGCGCTCGCCGCCCGACATCTTGCCCGCCAGCTGGCGCCGCCGCTGGCGCAGCTTGGGAAACATGGCGTAGACGCGATCCTTGCTTTCGCTCAGGTCGGCCTTGCCCAGTGGAAACGCGCCCATCTGCAGGTTCTCCTCCACCGTGAGCGTGGTGAACACGTTGGCCACCTGCGGCACGTAGCACATGCCCTGCAGCACGATATCGTAGGGCGCGGTGCGCGAGATGTCCTTGCCGTTGAAGGTGATGGAGCCCTGGCGCGGGTGCAGCAGGCCGAACACCGTCTTCATGAGCGTGGACTTGCCCGCGCCATTGGGCCCGATGATGGAGACGATCTCGTTCTCGTGGACCACCATGGACAGGCCGCGCAGGATCTCGGTGTCGCCGTAGCCGGCGGTGACGGAATCAACTTCCAGCAGCGGCATACTGCCCTCCCAGGTAGGCTTCGAGCACGTCCTTGTTGGTGCGCACCTCCTCCGGGCGCCCCTCGGCCAGCTTGCGCCCCTCGCTCAGGACAATGACCGGGTCGCACAGGCTCATGACCATGTTCATGTCGTGCTCGATGAGCAGGAACGTGATACCGCGTTCCTCGGCCAGGTAGCGGATGTTGCTGACGATGCTCTTGAGCAGCGTGCGGTTGACGCCCGCCGCGGGCTCGTCCAGCAGGATGAGCACGGGGTCGGCCATGAGCGTGCGGCCCAGCTCCAGCAGCTTTTTCTGTCCCCCCGAGAGGTTGCCTGCGTATTCGTTGCCCACGTGGTCCAGATTGAGGTATTCCATGACCTCGCGCGCCTTTTGCAGCAGCCGGCTTTCCTCGGCCCTGACCTTGCCGCCGCCCAGCAGTGCGGTCCACCAATGCTCGCCGTGCTGCTGGTAGGGCACCAGCAGCAGGTTCTCCAGCACGCTCATGGACAGATGTTCGCGCGGGATCTGGAACGTGCGGCACATGCCGGCCGCAAAGATCTGGTCGGGCCGCAGCCGCGTCACGTCCCTCCCGTCCAGCAGCACCTGGCCGGAGTCGGGTGTGATGAACCCGGTGATGAGGTTGAATACCGTGGTCTTGCCGGCGCCGTTGGGGCCGATGAGCCCGGTGATGGTGCCGCGGCTCACGTTGAACGAGCAGCGGTCCACGGCCCGCAACCCGCCAAAGCGCTTGTTCAGGTTGCGCACCTCGAGCAGGTACGGCTGCTCCGGCACCGCAGCAGCGGTGGTGATTTCAGTCACAAGACGGTCTCCCGATAATTGTTTTTGCACGTGCTGCGCTTGTTGTTTTGTCATGTGCAGGTACCAAGACCGGACCGGGCGCGGCCTTGTTGCCAACCCGGTACACATGAATTGCAGCGCCATGTCTTGTCTGGCCAACAGTCCAGCGGCATTTTTGCACAGTTTCCCGCAATGGCTCAATCCGCTGCGCCGCTTGCTGCTGCCGCATGATCCGCGATCCCCGCTTTCTGCGCGTGCTGCAGCCGCTCCGGCGCATGGCGGGATTTGCGGCAACGCGGCAGTTACCGCCCTGTCCGGGCTCTCTTCCAATATAATTGCAGGGTTTTGCACAGAGCAAGACGCACGCAGTGTTCAGTTCCGGCGCGCTGCGCAAGTAAAACCATATGGAACAACCCAAGGATTTTTGATGATTTCCAAAGAAGCCAAGGCCGCGGTCGTTGCTGAAAACGCGCGCGCTGCGGGCGACACGGGCAGCCCTGAAGTCCAGGTGGCCATCCTGACCGCCCGGATCAACCAGCTGATTCCCCATTTCAAGGAGCACGGCAAGGACCATCATGGCCGCCGCGGTCTCCTGCGCATGGTCAGCCGTCGTCGCAAGTTGCTCGATTACCTGCGGCGCAAGAACGCGGACCGCTATCTCGCGCTGATCGAAAAGCTGGGCCTGCGCAAGTAGGCCAGTGGGCACGTGCCGCGCAGCGTTCGGTATCGTGCAGGGCGCGCCGATGGCCGGCGTGCCCTGTCTGGCGTGGCGCCAGCCGCGCGCAACACGGCGCGCGGCTTGATCTTCTGTTGCCGGACCCGGATGCCATGGGGCCGGCGTGGATTTATTTTTTTGCGGATGCCTCTGTCGGGCATCCGTGTCCAGGCGTTGGGCCAGCGAATTGCAGGCGGCGCTGTGTCATTCCAGAACCGGCATGGATGCGCCAGGCCGGTTCCGGAATGGCACCGCGAGGCAAAAGTGCAGCCACCAACGCGCATGCAGTGCCCGGGCACTGCCCTTAAGGAAACAACATGAGCATTTTCAACAAGACAACCAAGACGTTCCAGTGGGGCGAGCGGACGGTGACGCTGGAGACGGGCGAGATCGCGCGCCAGGCCCACGGCGCCGTGCTCGTCGACATCGAAGGCACCGTGGTGCTGGCCACGGTGGCGGCAAGCACGACGACCAGGCCGGGCCAGGACTTTTTCCCGTTGACGGTGGATTACATCGAGAAGACGTACGCCGCCGGCAAGATCCCGGGCAACTTCTTCCGCCGCGAGGCGCGGCCCAGCGAATCGGAAATCCTCACCTCGCGGCTGATCGACCGGCCCATCCGCCCGCTGTTCCCGGACGGCTTCTACAACGAGGTGCACGTGGTCATCCACACCGTCTCGCTGAACCCGGAAGTGGATGCGGACATTGCCGCCATGCTGGGCGTGAGCGCGGCGCTGAGCATCAGCGGCCTGCCGTTCAACGGCCCCATAGGCGCGGCGCGCGTCGGCTACATCAACGGCCAGTATGTCCTCAACCCGGCGCGCAGCGCCATGGCGGACAGCAAGCTGGACCTGGTTGTGGCGGGCACCGAGAGTGCCGTGCTCATGGTCGAGTCCGAGGCCGACCAGCTGAGCGAGGACGTCATGCTGGGTGCGGTCATGTTTGGCCACGAGCAAAGCAAGGTGGCCCTGGAAGCGATTCATGAGCTCGTGAGCGAGGCGGGCAAGCCGCTGTGGTCCGAGGACGGCTCCTGGCAGCCCGAGCCCGAGGACGCCGAGCTGGCGCAAAAGGTCAGCGCGCTGGCCGAGCCCAGGCTGAAGGCAGCCTACCAGGTGCGTGCCAAGCAGGCGCGCACGCAGGCGCTGCGCACCGCCTACGCCGAGGTCAAGGAAGCGCTGGGCGAGGCCGGGATCGCATTTGACCCGGTCAAGGTCGACGACCTCCTGTTTGCGCAGGAAGGGCAGCTGGTCCGGGGCCAGATCCTGGCCGGCGAGCCGCGCATAGACGGCCGCGACACGCGCACCGTGCGACCCATAGAAATCCGCACCGGCGTGCTGCCGCGCACGCACGGCTCGGCGCTGTTCACGCGCGGCGAGACGCAGGCGCTGGTGCTGACCACGCTGGGCACGGACCGGGATGCGCAGCACATGGACGCGCTGGCCGGCGACTACGACGACCACTTCCTGTTTCACTACAACATGCCGCCCTTTGCCACTGGCGAGGCCGGCCGCCTGGGCACGACCAAGCGCCGCGAGCGCGGCCACGGCAACCTGGCCCGGCGCGCGCTGCACGCGGTCATGCCCGGGCGCGACGAATTTCCGTACACGATCCGCGTGGTTTCGGAGATTACCGAGTCCAATGGCTCCTCGTCCATGGCGTCGGTCTGCGGCGGCTGCCTGTCGCTGATGGACGCGGGCGTTCCGGTCAAGGCACACGTGGCCGGCATTGCCATGGGCCTGATCAAGGACGGCAACCGCTTTGCGGTGCTGACCGACATCCTGGGCGACGAGGACCATCTGGGTGACATGGACTTCAAGGTGGCCGGTACCGCAGCCGGCATCACCGCGCTGCAGATGGACATCAAGATCCAGGGCATCACGCAGGAGATCATGCAGGTGGCGCTGGCGCAGGCCAGGGAAGGCCGCGTGCACATCCTGGGCAAGATGCAGGAGGCCATGAGCCAGGCCAACACCGAGATCAGCAGCTACGCCCCGCGGCTGTTCACCATGAAGATCAACCCGGACAAGATCCGCGACGTGATCGGCAAGGGCGGCGCGACGATCCGCCAGCTGACCGAAGAGACCGGCACCACCATAGACATTGCCGAAGACGGCACCATCACCATCGCCAGCAACGACGGCGACAAGGCCGAGGAGGCGCAGCGGCGCATCGCCGAGATCACCGCCGAAGCCGAGGTGGGCGAAGTGTACGAGGGTGCGGTCACCAAGATCCTGGACTTTGGTGCGCTGGTCAACGTGCTGCCCGGCAAGGATGGCCTGGTGCACATCAGCCAGATTGCACACGAGCACGTGGACAAGGTCACCGACTACCTGCATGAAGGCCAGGTGGTTCGCGTCAAGGTGCTGGCCACGGACGACCGGGGGCACATCAAGCTGTCGATGAAGGCGCTGCTGGAGCGGCCCGTGCGTACCGAGAACGGCGGCGAAGAATCGTCGCGTCGGCAGCGCGAAGAGGAATCGGCGGGCAAGTGACCCGCCCGCTGCAAGCGTCGCCCGGCGGCGGCGCCAGATGCAAAGGACAAGCCATGAAATGCATCGCCATTGACGCGTTTGGCGGCCCCCAGGTCCTGGTCCCGGCGCAGCGCGAGCGGCCGGTGGCCGGCGCCGGCGAGGTCCTGATCGCCGTGGCGGCATCGGGCGTCAACCGGCCCGATGTCTTCCAGCGCAAGGGCAACTACGCGCCGCCTCCCGGTGCCTCGGACCTGCCGGGGCTGGAGGTGGCCGGGCGCATTGCCGATGGTGATGCGCAGGCCATGGCCGAGGCGGGCCTGGCGCCGGGCGACCGCGTCTGCGCGCTGGTGGCCGGTGGCGGCTACGCCGAATACTGCGTGGCACCCGTTGCGCAGTGCCTGCCCGTGCCGGCCGGACTGAGTGACGTCGAGGCGGCCGCGCTGCCCGAGACGTTCTTCACGGTCTGGAGCAACGTGTTTGACCGCGGGCGCCTGCAGCCGGGCGAAACCCTGCTGGTGCAGGGCGGCTCCAGCGGCATAGGCGTGGCCGCGATCCAGCTGGCCAGGGCGGCTGGTGCCACGGTCATCGCCACTGCCGGCAGCGAAGCGAAGTGCGCGGCCTGTGTGGCGCTTGGTGCCGACCATGCCATCAACTACAAGGAGGCCGACTTTGCCGAGGCGGTGCGCGAACTCACCGACGGCCGTGGCGTCGACGTCGTCCTGGACATGGTCGCAGGTGACTACGTCAAGCGCGAGGTCGAGCTCCTGGCCGAGGACGGCCGGCTGGTCATCATCGCGTTGCTGGGCGGTGCCCGGGCCGAGTTCAACGCCGGGCTGGTCATGCGCCGGCGCCTGATAATCACGGGTTCCACGCTGCGCGCACGCCCGGTGGCGTTCAAGGGCGCGATCGCCCGCGCGCTGCGCGAGCGGGTCTGGCCCTGGCTTGAGGCCGGCACGGTGCGGCCGGTGATCCACCAGACCTTTGATGCGCTGCAGCCTGGCGAGGGTCTGCCCAGCGGTGCCGCGCGTGCGCATGCGCTGATGGAAAGCAGCCGGCACATCGGCAAGATCGTCCTGACCTGGGGCGCCGCGTGACGCGCAGGAAGCTGGTTGCCGGCAACTGGAAGATGACCGGCTCGCTCGCGGCCAACCGGGCACTGGCAGCCGAGGTCCTGGAGCGGCTGCCGGGCCATCTGCCCTGCGATGTCGTGATCTGCCCGCCGCCGGTGCACGTGGCGGCGGTGGCCGAGGTCCTGCAGGGGCAGGCGCAGCTGCTGCTGGGGGCGCAGGACGTGGCGGCAGAGGCAGACGGCGCATACACGGGCGACGTGTCGGGCGCCATGCTCAGGGAGCTGGGTGTTCGCTACTGCATCGTTGGCCACAGCGAGCGGCGCCAGCACCAGCACGAGAGCAACCTGGCCGTTGCGCAAAAGACGCAGCGCGCGCTGGACGCCGGCCTCACGCCCATCGTCTGCCTGGGTGAAACCGCGCAGCAGCGCGACGCGGGCTGGACCGACTGGGTCCTCGGGCATCAGCTGGACGCGGTGGCCCGGGCGCTGGGCCAGCGCCTGGCCGAGGTGGTGCTGGCGTACGAGCCGGTCTGGGCCATAGGAACGGGGCAGACCGCCAGTCCGGCGCAGGCGCAGCAGGTCCATGCGGCGCTGCGCGAGCAAATGGCGCAGCGCGGCGTGGCGGCGGAGCGCGTGCGCATCGTCTACGGCGGCAGCATGAATCCGGCCAACGCGGCTGACTTGCTCGCACAGCCGGACATAGATGGCGGCCTGGTCGGCGGCGCGGCCCGGGTGGCCGATGATTTTGTGGACATAGTTGAAGCGGCAGGCCGGAGCGCAATGCCTGGCGCTGGCGCGATGGGGAAGCTTGAATGAATATCTTGTTGAACGTGGCGCTGATCGTGCAGATCGTGTCGGCGCTCGCCTTGGTGGGCGTGATCCTGGTGCAGCATGGCCAGGGCGCGGACATGGGCACCGGCTTTGGCAGCGGTGCCTCGGGCAGCCTGCTGAGCGCATCGGGCGGCGCCACCTTCCTGTCGCACACGACGGCCGTGCTGGCAACCATCTTCCTGACCACGACGCTGGTGCTGGCATACTTTGGCTACAGCGCGCCGTCCGCGTCGTCTGGCGGCAGTGTCCTGGAGCGCGCGCCGGTGACGCTGCAGCAGAAGCCGGGCGAGGCTGCCGTGCCGGCGCCGCCCGCGGCGCCTGCCGCCGATGGCGCGGCCGATGCGATTCCGGCGCATGAAAGCGCAGCCGGTGACGCCGGCGCGCCGGCGCCGGGCGCAGCGGCAGAATCCGCCGAGTCCGAGGAGCCCGCGTCGGGTGCCGATGCCATTCCGGGCGAATAGCGGAGGGCCTCGCTGGGTCTTTGATCTCCTTTTTTGTCGGAACCTCGCGTTTTCCTAGTAAACTTCAGTGTTTCCAACGGCGCGGTCCCCGGCCCGGTCGGGCTGCGGAGCGCGCCACTCAAAGCCGTCGTGGTGGAACTGGTAGACACGCTATCTTGAGGGGGTAGTGGCGAAAGCTGTGCGAGTTCGAGTCTCGCCGACGGCACCAGACAAGCGCCCCGCGGGGCGCCGTGAAACTCCCGGCATCGCTGCCGATACCGCGAATCCGTCATGATCCTGGCCGACTATCTTCCCGTGCTGCTGTTCATCCTGGTGGGGCTCGCCGTGGGCGTGGCCTGCCTGGTGATCGGCGACTTCCTGCAGCCGCACAAGCCCGACCCCGGCAAGAACGCCCCCTATGAATGCGGGTTCGAGGCGTTCGAGGACGCGCGCATGAAGATTGACGTGCGCTTCTACCTCGTGGCTATCCTCTTCATCATCTTCGATCTGGAGATCGCGTTCCTGTTTCCCTGGGCGGTCACCATGAAGGAAGTGGGCGGCCCGGCCTTTGTCGCCGTGCTCATTTTCCTCACCATCCTGGTCATAGGCTTCGTGTACGAGTGGAAAAAAGGGGCTCTCAATTGGGAGTAAGGTGGCCAGAAGGCTTCCACCGGAGTTGACTTGATGAACAAGACCTATCAGGCGCAAAAGGGCTTCATGCTGACCGGCATGGACGCGGCCATCAACTGGGCCAAGACCGGCTCGTTCTGGCCGGTCACGTTTGGCCTGGCCTGCTGCGCCGTCGAGATGATGCATGCGTCGGCCGCGCGCTACGACATAGCGCGCTTTGGCGCCGAAGTGTTCCGTGCCAGCCCGCGCCAGTCGGACCTGATGATCGTTGCCGGCACGCTGTGCAACAAGATGGCGCCGCCGCTGCGCCGCGTCTACGACCAGATGGCCGAGCCGCGCTGGGTCATCTCCATGGGCTCGTGCGCCAATGGCGGCGGCTATTACCACTACAGCTATTCGGTGGTGCGCGGCTGCGACCGCATCGTGCCCGTCGACGTGTATGTGCCCGGCTGCCCGCCGACGGCCGAAGCGCTGCTGTACGGCATCATCCAGCTGCAGCAGAAGGTACGGCGCACCCATACCTTTGCAAGGGCCTGACATGGCTGGATACGCAATTGCGCCCGAGGCGCTCCGGGACCATGTCGCCCGCGCGCTGGGCGAGCTGGTCGTGTACATGGAGGTGGCGCTGGAAGAGGTCACGGTGACCGTCGCGGCTGAAAACTACCTGTCGGCCATGCGCATCCTGCACGACCACGAGTCCTGCGCCTTCGACACGCTCATAGACCTCTGCGGCGTCGACTATTCCACGTACAAGAACCGGCCCTGGGAGGGCAGGCGCTTTGCGGTGGTGGTGCACCTGCTGTCGGTGCGCCTGAACCAGCGGCTGCGCGTGCGCGTGTTCTGCCCGGACGACGAGTTTCCGCTGCTGCCGTCGGTGATCGACGTCTGGGCCGCAACCAACTGGTTCGAGCGCGAGGCCTTTGACCTGTACGGAATCGTCTTCGAGGGCCATCCGGACCTGCGTCGCATCCTGACCGATTACGGCTTCATCGGTCATCCGTTTCGCAAGGACTTCCCGCTGTCGGGCTACACCGAGATGCGCTACGATGCCGAGCGCCAGCGGGTGATTTACCAGCCGGTGACCATCGTCCCGCGCGAAGTCACGCCGCGCGTGGTGCGCGAGGAGAAGTACGCGGGCTTTCGCGGAGCCCCAGTTGACCAGACCCAAACCCATGGCTGAAATCAAGAACTACACGGTCAACTTCGGCCCGCAGCACCCGGCCGCGCACGGGGTGCTGCGCCTGGTGCTGGAGTTCGACGGCGAGGTCGTGCAGCGCGCAGACCCGCACGTGGGCCTGCTGCACCGCGCCACCGAGAAGCTGGCCGAGCACAAGACCTACATCCAGTCGCTGCCGTACATGGACCGCCTGGACTACGTGTCCATGATGAGCAACGAGCACGCGTACTGCCTGGCCATAGAAAAGCTGATGGGCATTGAGGTGCCGATACGGGCACAGTACATCCGGGTCATGTTCTCCGAGATCACGCGGATCATGAACCACCTGATGTGGCTGGGCTCGCACGGGCACGACTGCGGCTCGTCCACCGTGCTCATCTACACCTTCCGCGAGCGCGAGGACCTGTTCGACATGTACGAGGCCGCGTCCGGCGCGCGCATGCACGCGGCGTACTTTCGCCCCGGTGGCGTCTACCGCGACCTGCCCGACACCATGCCGCAGTACGCGCCCAGCAAGGTGCGCAGCGCCAAGTCGCTGGCGCGCATCAACGCCAACCGCCAGGGCTCGCTGCTGGACTTCATCCAAGACTTCGTCGAGCGCTTTCCCAAGCACATGGATGAATACGAGGTCCTGCTCACGGAAAACCGTATCTGGAAGCAGCGCACCGTGGGCGTGGGCGTGGTCTCGGCCGAGCGCGCCATCAACCTGGGCATGACCGGCCCCATGCTGCGCGGCTCGGGCGTGGCCTGGGACCTGCGGCGCATGCAGCCTTACGAAGTCTACGACCAGCTGGAATTTGACATCCCGGTGGGCAAGACCGGCGACTGCTACGACCGCTACCTGGTTCGCATCGAAGAGATGCGCCAGTCCAACCGCATCATCCAGCAGTGCATAGACTGGCTGCGCGAGAACCCGGGCCCGGTCATCGTCGACAACTACAAGGTGGCGCTGCCGCCGCGCGAGCGCATGAAGACCGGCATGGAGGACCTCATCCACCACTTCAAGCTCACGACCGAGGGCATGTACGTGCCCGAGGGCGAGGCGTACGCGGCGATCGAGCACCCCAAGGGCGAGTTTGGCATCTACATCCTCAGCGACGGTGCCAACAAGCCGTACCGCCTGAAGATACGTGCCGCGGGCTTCCCGCACCTGGCCGCCTTCGACGAGCTGGCGCGCGGGCACATGATGACCGACGTGACGACCATCATCGGCAGCCTGGACGTTGTATTTGGAGAAATTGACCGATGAGCATCAGCACCGTAGCCGACGCACCGGTGGCGCGGTTTTCCGAAGCGACCATCGCCCGCTTTGACCAGGAAGTGGTCAAGTACCCGCCCGAGCAGCGCCGCTCGGCGATCCTGGCGTGCCTGGCCATCGTGCAGGACGAGCAGGGCTGGATCAGTCCCGAGAGTGAAAAGGCCCTGGCCCGCTACCTGGACATAGAGCCCATTTCCGTGCACGAGGCCACCACCTTCTACGACATGTGCAACACGCAGCCGGTGGGCCGCTACAAGATCAACATGTGCACCAACCTGCCGTGTCAGTTGCACGGCGCGGCGCGTGCGCTCAAGCACCTGACCGACAAGCTGGGCATAGAAGACGGCCAGACCACCGCCGACGGCCTGTTCACGGTGGCCCACTGCGAGTGCCTGGGCGCCTGCGCCGATGCGCCGGTCATGATCGTCAACGACCGCAGCATGTGCAGCTTCATGACCGAAGACAGGCTGGACCAGCTGGTGGCCGAGCTCACCGCGGCGGAGGGCAAGGCATGAGCGCCGCGCAGGTCCTGGCCCAATATGCGTCTGCCGGTACCGAGAGCTGCTTCCACGGCCGCCACATCAAGCCGCAGATCTACGCGGACCTGAACGGCAGCAACTGGCGCCTCGCGGACTACGAGGCGCGCGGCGGCTACGCCGCGTTGCGCAAGATACTGGACGCCGATAACGGCATGACGCCGGACGAGGTCATCACCGAGGTCAAGGAATCCGCGCTGCGCGGGCGCGGCGGCGCCGGGTTCCCCACCGGCATGAAGTGGAGCTTCATGCCGCGCAAGTTCCAGGGGCAGAAGTACGTGGTCTGCAACTCGGATGAAGGCGAGCCGGGCACCTGCAAGGACCGCGACATCCTCATGTTCAACCCGCACAGCGTCATAGAAGGGATGATCATCGGTGCCTACGGCATGGGCGTGAGCGTGGGCTACAACTACATCCACGGCGAAATCTGGATCGCCTACGAGCGTTTTGAAGAGGCGCTGCAAGAAGCACGTGCGGCAGGCTACCTGGGCAGGAACATCCTGGGCAGCGGCTTTGACTTCGAGCTGCATGCGCACCCCGGCTTTGGCGCGTACATCTGCGGCGAGGAAACCGCGCTGCTGGAATCGCTGGAAGGCAAGAATGGCTGGCCGCGCTACAAGCCGCCGTTTCCGGCCAACGTGGGCCTGTACGGCAAGCCCACCACGGTCAACAACACCGAAACCTTTGCTGCCGTGCCCTGGATCATCCGCAACGGCGCGCGCGCGTTCCTGGAAACCGGCATCCCCAACAACGGGGGCACCAAGATCTTTTCGGTCACGGGCGACGTGGCGCTTCCCGGCAACTACGAAGTGCCGCTGGGCACGCCGTTCCCGGAACTGCTGGAGCTGGCCGGCGGCGTGCGACACGGACATCAACTGAAAGCGGTGATCCCGGGCGGCTCGTCGGCGCCCGTGCTGCCGGCGTCCATCATGATGGACCTGAGCATGGATTTTGACGACCTGGCCAAGGCCGGGTCCATGATGGGTTCGGGCGCGGTCATCGTCATGGACGAGACGCGCTGCATGGTCAAGTCGCTGATGCGGCTTTCTTATTTCTACATGCACGAGTCCTGCGGCCAGTGCACGCCGTGCCGCGAAGGCACGGGCTGGCTCTGGCGCATGGTGCAGCGCATAGAGGACGGCGCCGGGCGGCCGGAGGACATGGCCATCCTGGACGAGGTGGCCGGCAACATCCTGGGGCGCACCATCTGCGCGCTGGGCGATGCCGCAGCCATGCCGGTGCAGGGCATGATCCGGCACTTCCGCGCCGAATTCGAGCACCACATCAAGCACAAGGCGTGCCTGGTTCCGGAATACTTGTAGAGGCCGGTTGAAAGAATTTCATGGTTGAACTGGAAATTGACGGCAAGAAGGTGCAAACCACCAAAGGCACGATGCTGATCGAGGCAGCGCGCCAGGCGGGCATCTATATCCCGCATTTTTGCTATCACCACAAGCTGACGATTGCCGCCAACTGCCGCATGTGCCTGGTCGACATAGAAGGCCAGCGCAAGATCATGCCGGCCTGCGCCATGCCGGTGGCCGACGGCATGGTCGTGCATACCAACAACGAGAAGGCGATCAAGGCGCAAAAGGTGGTGATGGAGTTCCTGCTCATCAACCACCCGCTCGATTGCCCCATCTGCGACCAGGGCGGTGAATGCCAGCTCCAGGACCTGGCCGTGGGGTATGGCTGGTCCGGCACGCGCTACATCGAGGAAAAGCGCGCGGTCTCGGCCAAGGAGGCGGGCCCGCTGATTTCCATGCTCGAGATGACGCGCTGCATCCACTGCACGCGCTGCGTCCGCTTTGGCGAGGAAGTGGGCGGCATCAGGGAATACGGCATGGTGGCCCGCGGCGAGTTCGAGGAAATCCAGACGTACCTGAGCACGTCGGTCGACTCCGAGCTCTCGGGCAACATGATCGACATCTGCCCGGTCGGTGCGCTCACCAGCAAGCCGTTCCGGTTTGCCGCGCGCACCTGGGAGCTGGCGCGACGCAAGAGCATCAGCCCGCACGACGCCACCGGCGCCAACATGGAGATGCAGGTCAAGAACAACAAGGTCCTGCGCGTGGTGGCACTGGAAAATGAGCCGGTCAATGAGTGCTGGCTGGCCGACCGCGACCGCTTTTCCTACGAGGCGCTGAACAGCGACGAGCGGCTGACGCAGCCCATGCTCAAGCAGGGCGGGGCGTGGCAGGAAGTGGACTGGCAGACGGCGCTGGAGTACGTGGCCAACGGCCTGGCCGGTATCCGCGAGCAGCACGGCGCCGGCGCCATCGGTGCACTGGTGAGCCCGCACAGCACGCTGGAGGAGCTGTTCCTGATGCGCCAGCTCATCCATGGGCTGGGCAGCCAGAATATCGACTACCGGCTGCGCAACAGCCAGTTCGTCGCCCACGAGGGCATCCGCTGGCTGGGCAGCTCCATTGCCGCGCTGGCCGAGCTGGATTCGGTACTGGTCATAGGCGGCAACCTGCGCAAGGACCATCCCCTGTTTGCCGCGCGCATCCGCCGTGCCGTGCGTGACGGCGGCGCGCAGGTTGCCGCGCTGACGTCGCAGCCCATGCTCGATGGGCCCAAGGCCTGGGCCATGCCGCTGGCGGCGTTCTCGGTGGCCGAGCCGGGTGACTGGACGCGCATGCTGGCGGAGGTGGCGGCTGCGGTGGCGGCAGAAAAGGGCATTGCTGCTCCCGTGGACGCCCCGCCCAGCGACGCGTCGCGCGCGCTGGCGCAGGTCATCCTGGGTGGCAAGCGCAAGGCCGTGCTGCTGGGCAACGCGGCCGTGCAGCACCCGGCGGCCGAGAGCCTGCTGGCGCTGGCGGGCTGGATTGCCGAGTACACCAGCGCCACCGTTGGCAACCTGACCGAGGCCGCCAACACGGTGGGCGCGCAGCTGGTGGCTGCAGTTCCCGGCACAGAGGGTCTCAACGCACGCCAGATGCTTGATGGCGGCCTCAAGGCGGCGCTGCTGCTGCATTGCGAACCGGGCGCCGATACGCGTGGCGTGCCGCTCACCGGCTGCGACATGGTGGTCACGCTCAGCCCGTTCAAGGCCAACCTGGACATCAGCGACGTGCTGCTGCCTGTTTCGCCGTTCAGCGAGACCTCGGGCACGTACATCAACGCCGAGGCGCGCGTGCAGAGCTTCCATGCGGTGGTCGGGCCGCTGGGCGCCACGCGCCCGGCCTGGAAGGTGCTGCGCGTGCTGGGCGACCTGATGCAGATCGGCGCGCCAGCGTACCAGTCGTCCGAGGAAGTGCGCCTGGACGCGCTGGGCGGTGCGGACGCCGAATTTGTCGCGCAGGACAGGCTGGACAACCGCAGCGACGCAGCCATAGATGTTTCCGGGCAGTCCGTGACGCTCAACCCCGTCGGCATCTACCAGCTCGATGGCATCGTGCGCCGCGCGCCGTCGCTGCAGTTGACGACCGACGGCAAAGCGGGGGCTGCCTGGTGATCGATACCTTCTACAACGGTGGGCAGACCCTGTTTGCCGGCGCCTGGTGGACCGGCGCCACATGGCCGGTGGTCTGGAACCTGATCAAGATCGTGGCCGTGCTGCTGCCGCTGCTCGGTGCGGTGGCGTACCTCACGCTGTGGGAGCGCAAGCTGCTGGGCTGGATGCAGGACCGCATCGGCCCCAACCGCGTGGGCCCGGCCGGCTTGCTGCAGCCCATTGCCGACGCGCTCAAGCTGCTGACCAAGGAAATCATCCGTCCCACGGCAGCGGCCAAGGGGCTGTTCTTCCTGGGGCCGCTGATGTCGATCACGCCGGCGCTGGTGGCGTGGGCCGTGATTCCCTTCGGCCCCGAGGTGGCGCTGTCCAACGCCAACGCCGGCCTGCTGCTGCTGCTGGCCATCGTGTCCATAGAGGTGTACGCGGTCATCATTGCCGGCTGGGCGTCCAACTCCAAGTATGCGCTCATGGGCGCGCTGCGCGCCACCGCGCAAATGATCAGCTACGAGATCGCGCTGGGATTCTGCCTGCTGGTGGTGGTCATGGTCTCGGGCAGCCTCAACCTCTCGGCCATCGTGATGGGGCAGGGGCAGGGCCTGTTTGCCGACATGGGGCTGTCGTTCCTGTCCTGGAACTGGCTGCCGCTGCTGCCCATTTTCGTCGTCTACCAGATTTCCAGCGTGGCCGAGGTCGCGCGCCATCCGTTTGACATGGTCGAGGGCGAGTCCGAGATCGTGGCCGGGCACATGGTCGAGTACTCGGGCATGGGCTTTGCCATCTTCTTCCTGGCCGAGTACGCCAACATGTGGCTGGTGTCGGTGCTTGCCGTTGTCATGTTCCTGGGCGGCTGGCTGCCGCCGCTGGACATCGCGCCGTTCACCTGGGTGCCCGGCTGGATCTGGCTGGGGCTCAAGACCTTTGCCATGGTCTGCCTGTTCATCTGGTACCGCGCTTCGTTCCCGCGTTTCCGCTACGACCAGATCATGCGGCTGGGCTGGAAGGTCTTCATTCCGGTCACGCTGATCTGGCTGCTGGTCGTGGCCGCCTGGATCATCAGCCCCTGGAACATCTGGCTCTAGGGCCAAGCAAGGAGCACTATCGTGTCCTCTTTTGTCGCCGAACCGTTTTCACTGCGCAACTTTCTCAAGAGCTTCATGCTCGGGGAGCTGTTCAAGGCCATGGCGTTGACCGGCCGCTACGCGCTGGGCAACAAGGTCACCATTCAGTACCCGGAAGAAAAAACCCCGCGCTCGCCGCGTTTCCGCGGCCTGCACGCGCTGCGTCGCTATGAAAATGGCGAGGAACGCTGCATTGCCTGCAAGCTGTGCGAGGCGGTGTGCCCGGCGCTGGCCATCATCATCGAGTCGCACCAGCGCGACGACGGGACGCGCCGCACCACGCGCTACGATATCGACCTCGTCAAGTGCATCTATTGCGGGTTCTGCGAAGAGGCCTGCCCCACCGATTCCATCGTGATGACGCACATCCTTGAATTTCACGGCGAGACGCGGGGTGACCTGTACTACACCAAGGAAATGCTGCTGGCCATAGGCGACAAGTACGAGCCCGAGATTGCAGCGGCGCGCGCGGCGGATGCGCAGTACCGCTGAGTCGGCCCGTCGCGGACGATTTTTTCAACAGTCATGGACGCAACCTCCTTTTTCTTCTACCTGTTCTCGGCGGTCATGCTGCTGTCGGCGTTTCGCGTCGTGACGGTGCGCAACCCGGTGCACGCCGTGTTGTTCCTGATGCTGACCTTCTCGCAGGCCACCGGCCTGTGGCTGCTGCTGCGCGCGGAATTCCTGGCCATCATCCTGGTCCTGGTCTACCTGGGCGCCGTCATGGTGCTGTTCCTGTTTGTCGTCATGATGCTGGATGCGCACGCGGAAAGCCTGCGCCAGGGTTTCTGGCGCAACTTTCCGCTGGCGCTGGTCGTGGGCGGGCTGATCTCCATCGAGTTGGCCATCGTCGTCATCGGCGGCTTCCACAGCGTCGAGGCGCCCGCAGCAGGCGCTGCCGTGCCTGACGCGGCAGGGTTCATCGCACAGCACTCCAATACGGCAGAACTGGGCCGCCTGATCTACACCGAGTACCTGTTCCCGCTTGAGGTGGTCGTGACCATCCTGCTGGTGGCCATGATCGCCGCGATTGCGCTGACGCTGCGCAAGCGCAAGGACAACAAGGCCATAGAACCTGGGTTGCAGCTGCGCGTGCAGCCCCGGGACCGCGTCCGGCTGGTCAACGTGGCGACCGTGCGGCGGGCGCCGGCGGCGCCAGCTGGCGATGCCGACAGCACGGCGCAGGAGGGTGCATCATGACCGTCAGCCTGGCGCATTACCTGACCGTGGCGGGCATCCTGTTTGCCATTGCCATGGTCGGCATCTTCATGAACCGCAAGAACCTGATCGTCCTGCTCATGGCGATCGAGCTCATCCTGCTGGCGGTGAACATCAATTTCGTGGCGTTCTCGGCTTACCTGGGCGACTTGCACGGACAGGTGTTCGTGTTCTTCATCCTGACGGTGGCCGCCGCCGAGGCGGCCATAGGCCTGGCCATCCTGATGCTGCTGTTCCGCAACCAGTCGAACATCAACGTGGACGAACTCAACACGCTGCGCGGCTAGCAGAGCGCCTGAATCGAAGAAAACAAACATCTGATTGGAAACGATGCTCAGCACACCCAAGCGCATGACCGATGACCCCGCTGTCGCTTTGATGATCGATGAGGTCGAGCGAATTGCGTCCAGCGTCCAGCGCATGCCCACCACGCGCAACGCGCAACGCCTGACGCCAAACCTTCATGGGTCAAGGTCATCTGTCGTCCGGTGAGCTGACGATGCTTGCCAATCGGGAAACAACATGACACCGACGCTATCTCCCGCCACCCTGCTGGCCGTGCCGCTGCTGCCGCTGCTGGGCTGCCTCATCGCCGGCTTCCCCGGCACCGCGCTGGTCGGCAACCGCATTGGCCGCCGCGCCAGCCATTGGGTCACCATCCTGGGCGTGTTCCTGTCGTTCCTGCTCTCGTGCTACGTGCTGCTGCAGGTGACCAACGGCGCCCGCTTCGACGCCACCATCTACGAGTGGATGGTGGTGGGCGACTTCAGGATGGAAGTGGGCTTCCTGGTCGACGGGCTGACCGCGCTGATGATGGTGGTGGTCACATCGGTGTCCTTGCTGGTGCACGTCTACACCATAGGCTACATGGACGGCGACCCGGGCTACAACCGGTTTTTCTCGTACATCTCGCTGTTCACCTTTTCCATGCTCATGCTGTGCATGAGCAACAACTTCCTGCAGCTTTTCTTTGGCTGGGAGGCGGTGGGGCTGGTGTCGTACCTGCTGATTGGCTTCTGGTTTGACCGCGAGGCTGCAGTGTTTGCCAACTTCAAGGCATTCATGGTGAACCGCGTGGGTGACTTCGGCTTCATCATCGGCATTGCCTTGATCTATGCCTACGCCGGCACGGTCAACTACGGCGAGGTCTTTGCCCAGGTGGAAGGGTTGGCGGGCGTCATCCTGCCCGGCACCAGCTGGATGCTGATCACCGCGATATGCATCTTCCTGTTCATAGGCGCCATGGGCAAGTCGGCACAGTTTCCGCTGCACGTATGGCTGCCCGACTCCATGGAAGGCCCCACGCCCATCTCGGCGCTGATACACGCGGCAACCATGGTCACGGCCGGCATCTTCATGGTCGCGCGCATGTCGCCGTTGTTCGAGCTGTCAGACGTGGCGCTGAACTTCATCCTCGTCATCGGCGGCATCACGGCGCTGTTCATGGGCATCCTGGGCATCGTCAGCAACGATATCAAGAAGGTCATTGCCTATTCCACGCTGTCGCAGCTGGGCTACATGACGGTGGCGCTGGGCGTGTCGGCGTATTCGGCGGCGATCTTCCACCTGATGACGCATGCTTTCTTCAAGGCGCTGCTGTTCCTGGGTTCGGGCTCGGTCATCATCGCCATGCACCACAGCAAGGACATGCGCTGGATGGGCGGCCTGCACAAGTACATGCCCATCACCTCGATCACGTTCCTGCTGGCAACTTTTGCGCTGGTCGCAGTGCCGCTGTTCTCGGGCTTTTATTCCAAGGACGCCATCATCCACGCTTCGCACGCCAGCCACCTGCCAGCGGCCGGCTTTGCCTCGTTTGCGGTCACGGCCGGCGTCTTCATCACGGCGGTGTACGCGTTCCGCGAGTATTTCCTGGTCTTCATGGGCAAGCCGCGCTGGGACCAGGACCCGGAGGTGATCGCCGGCAGGCAGGAGCCCTGCCATCCCAAGGAGTCGCCCAGGGTGGTGACGGTGCCGCTGATCATCCTGGCGGTGCTGTCGGTGGGCGTGGGCTTCTTCACCATGATGCCGGTGCTTTTTGGCAGCCTGTTTGACGACTCCATCTTCGTCAACTTGGCGCAACACCCGGCCATGACCGAGCTGCGCGACGCCATCGTTGGCCCCGGTGCCATGGCGCTGGAGGCCTTTGTCGGCCTGCCGCTCTACCTCATGCTGGCCGGCGTGCTGGTGGCCTGGTACTGCTACATCGTCAACCCGGGCCTGCCGGCGCGCATCGCCAGGGCCATCCAGCCGGTCTACAACGTGCTGGTCAACAAGTACTACATGGACTGGCTGTGGATCAACGTCGGCGCCGGGGCCGCGCGGCTGGTGGGGCGCGGCCTGTACCACGGCGGCGACCGCGGCATCATCGAGACCGGCATCGTCAACGCGTCCTGGCGCCTGGTGGGCTGGACGGCCGGCGTCACCCGCTGGTTCCAGTCGGGCTACCTGTACCACTACGCACTGGTCATGGTGCTGGGCGTCTTCGTCCTGATGTCGTACTTCATCTGGCTCGCCTGAGCAGAAGAACAGAAACGGGAATCAACACATGGCGTGGCTGAGCCTTTCGATTTGGACGCCCATCGTTTTTGGCGTGATCCTGCTGTTCCTCAACAAGGAGGAACAGGTGGACCTGGTCCGCTGGGTCGCGCTGGTCGGCTCGCTGATCAGCTTTGCCGTCACGCTGCCGCTTTACTTTGGCTTCGACCCCACGTCGGCGCAGATGCAGTTCGTCGAGAACGTGCCGTGGATAGAGACGTTCAACATCAACTACCACCTGGGCGTGGACGGGTTGTCGGTCTGGTTCGTGTTGCTCACGGCGTTCATGACGTTCATCGTGGTGGTCGCCGGCTGGGAGGTGATCCAGCGCAAGGTCAACCAGTACATGGCGGCGTTCCTCATCCTCTCGGGGATGATGATCGGCGTGTTCGTGGCGCTGGACGGCATCCTCTTCTACATGGCGTTCGAGTCCACGCTGGTGCCCATGTACATCATCATCGGCATCTGGGGCGGGCCCAACCGCATCTACGCGGCAATCAAGTTCTTCCTGTACACGTTCCTGGGCTCGCTGCTGATGCTGGTAACGTTCATCTACCTGTACTACGCCTCCGGCGGCAGCTTCAACGTGCTGGACTGGCAGCTGCTGCCCGAAATCTCCAGCACCGCCCAGACGCTGATCTTCTTTGGCCTGTTTGCCGCCTTTGCCGTCAAGGTGCCCATGTGGCCCATCCACACCTGGCTGCCCGACGCGCACGTGGAGGCGCCCACCGGCGGCTCGGTCATCCTGGCCGCGATCATGCTCAAGCTGGGCGCCTACGGCTTCATCCGCTTCAGCCTGCCCATCGTCCCCGATGCGGCGCATGCCTGGGCCTGGCTCATCATTGCACTGTCGCTCATGGCCATCGTCTACATCGCGCTGGTGGCGCTGATCCAGCCGGACATGAAGCGGCTGGTGGCGTACTCGTCGGTGGCGCACATGGGCTTTGTCACGCTGGGGTTCTTCCTCTTCAGCGACCTGGGCATCTCCGGCGGCATCGTGCAGATGATCTCGCACGGTTTTGTCTCGGGCGCCATGTTCCTGTGCATAGGCGTGCTGTACGACAGGCTGCACACGCGCGACATCGCGGCCTATGGTGGTGTCATCAATTCCATGCCCAAATTCGGTTTCTTTGCGCTGCTGTTCTTCATGGCCAACAGCGGCCTGCCCGGCACCTCCGGCTTTGTCGGCGAGTGGATGGTCATCCTGGCTTCGATCAAGGTCAACTTCTGGATCGGGCTGCTCACCGCGACGGCGCTCATCTCCAGCGCGGGCTACGGCCTGTGGATGTTCAAGCGCGTGTATTTTGGCGCGGTGGGCAACGAGAAGGTCGCCGGCATGTCCGACATCAACGCGCGTGAATATTTCATCATGGCCATCCTGGCGGTGACGGTGCTCTGGCTGGGCCTGTACCCTGCCTTCTTCACCAACCTCATGGATCCGTCGGTGGCGCATCTGGTGGACCAGGTGCACATGACCAAGCTGAACTGAAGGGTGTGGGCAAATGATTGATCGCCTCAGCTGGATTGCAATCTATCCGGAGATCGTGCTGCTGGTGATGGCCTGCGCCATCCTCCTGCTCGACCTGTTCGACAAGCGTCCGGGGCGGCTGCTGGCGTACTACCTGTCGCTGCTGACGCTGCTGGTGCTGGCGCTGCTGACCGCCTCGTACGCGGTGGGCGGGCAGACGGTCTACGGCTTTGGCGGCATGGTCGTCTCGGACGTCATGGCCAACTGGCTCAAGTGTTTCTCGGCGCTGGCGCTGCTGGTCACGTTCATCTACGGACGCACCTACGTTCTAGACCGCGACATGCTGCGCGGCGGCGAATGGTATGCACTGGGGCTGCTGCTGCTGCTCGGCATCTTTATCATCATCTCGGCCAACAACTTCCTGACCATCTACCTCGGGCTGGAACTGCTGTCGCTGGCCAGCTACACGCTGGTGGCGCTGTGGCGCCATCAGGTGCGCTCGACCGAAGCGGCCATGAAGTACTTCGTCCTGGGCGCCATGGCCTCGGGCTTCCTGCTGTATGGCCTGTCCATGCTCTACGGCGCCACCGGCACCTTGAATATCGGTGAAGTCTTCCACGCCGTGCAGTCGGGCGCCGCCGACACGCGCGTGCTGATCCTGGGAACGGTCTTCGTCGTTTCCGGCCTGGCGTTCAAGTTGAGCTCGGTGCCGTTCCACATGTGGGTGCCCGACGTCTACGACGGCGCGCCCACCGCAGTGACGCTGCTGCTCGGCGCGGCGCCGGAGCTGGCCGGGTTTGCGCTGGCCGTGCGCCTGCTGGTCGAGGGCCTGCTGCCGCTGGCGCTGGACTGGCAGCCCATGCTCGGCATCATGGCCGTGGGCTCGCTGCTGCTCGGAAACGTCGTGGCCATTGCGCAGACCAACATCAAGCGCATGCTGGCGTACTCGGCGATCTCTCACATGGGGTTCGTGCTGCTGGGGCTCATGTCCGGCGTGGTCGGCAGCGACACCACGCTGGCGGCCAACGCGTACGGCTCGGCCATGTTCTACGTCGTGGCGTACGTGCTGGCAACGCTGGTGAGCTTTGGCATCGTCATGCTGCTGGCGCGCGAAGGATTCGAGAGCGACCAGATCGCCGACTTTGCCGGCCTCAACAAGCATCACCCGCTGTACGCCGGCATCATGGCCATCTGCATGCTGTCGCTGACCGGATTTCCGCCGTTCATCGGCTTCCAGGCCAAGCTGGCCATCCTGCAGGCGCTCGTCAACACCGGGCTGCCCATGTACATAGGCCTTGCGGTGTTTGCCGTGGTCATGTCGCTGGTGGGCGCGTTCTACTACATCCGCGTGATCAAGGTCATGTATTTTGACGAGCCGGCCAGCACCTTCAGCATCAACGTGCCGCTGGACATGCGCGGCGTGCTCTCGCTCAACGGCCTGGCACTGCTTGTCCTGGGGCTGGTGCCCGGCGGGCTGATGGCATTGTGCGCACGGGCCGCTGCGCAGATGCTGGCGACCTGATGCGTCCCGGCTGCAGGCGCCAGGCATGCGGCGGCGCGGCAGCGTTGCGGAGGGCAACTCCTTGCGCGACCTGACCGAACGGGCGATCCACCGCCAGGAGCAGTGGCGCGGCAATTTCCTGCGCGTCTTCCGCGACCGGGTCGCGCTGCCCGATGGCGGCCGTGCCGAGCGCGAGTACGTCGCGCATCCGGGTGCGGTCATGATCGTTCCGTTGCTGGAAGCGGCAGGCGGCGCCCTGCACGTGGTGCTCGAGCGCCAGTACCGTTACCCGGTGCAGCGCACCATGATCGAGTTTCCCGCGGGCAAGCTGGACGCTGCCGAAGCACCGCTGACCTGCGCGCAGCGTGAACTGCGCGAGGAAACGGGCTATAGTGGCAGGCAGTGGGCCCGCGCCGGCGTCGTGCACGTGGCCATAGGCTACTCGGACGAGGTGCTGGAGATCTGGTTTGCGCGCGGGTTGCGCGCCGGATCGCGGCAGCTGGATTCCGGCGAGTTCATCGAGGTGTTCAGCGCGTCCGTGGCGCAGGTCCAGGATTGGTGCCGCAGCGGCGCGATCACCGACTCCAAGACGCTGGCCGGCGCGCTGTGGCTGCAGAACATGTTGAACGGGAGCTGGACGCCGCAGTGGCGCGCCGCGTCTTCAGCTCCCGCGTTGGGCAATGTGCGTGAAAGTCTTTGATCTTCAATGCGCGGGCGGGCACGCCTTCGAGGGCTGGTTCTCCTCGGAAGGCGATTACCAGGACCAGCTCGATCGCGGGCTGCTCACTTGTCCGCTGTGCAGCGCAACCGACGTTGCGCGCGTTCCCAGTGCGCCGCGCCTCAACCTGCGCCGCCAGACCGCGCCGGCTCGCACGAAGCAAAAGGGCGACGAGCAGCCGCCGGCAGAAGCGGACGAGGGGACGGGACCACCAGCCGCGCTGCAGGCGACCTGGCTGAAGGCGCTGCGCCGGATCGTGGCGCAGACCGAAGACGTGGGGCAGCAGTTTCCCGAGGAGGCCCGGCGCATGCACTATGGCGAGACCCGCGAGCGCGGCATCCGCGGCCAGGCCACGGCGCAGCAAACGCGCGAGTTGCTGGAAGAAGGCATTTCCGTCATGCCGCTGCCCGACGGCTTCAAGGACACGTTGCAGTAGAGTTCGCCGGGGCCCGCTGCCAAGAGGGCTGTGCCTTATCCTTCGCGACAACCGTTGCCCGATGCAAGCCTCGCGATACGCTACCGCCCGGGCGCACGTGCCGTGTCAGAATCAGCGGTGTTCGTAGCAACACACATTGTGATTGCACCGCCTTTTGGGCGGCGCTAGGAGTCTGTCGGGCTTTGGCGATCGTAGCGTTCTCGCAGAGCGGCGAAGCCAACCGAGTGGGAAAGCGAGGGCAGTTTTGTTTGATTTTGAGGCGCATAGCCCAGCTATGCAACGAAAAAGCGGGCAAAAATGGACCGCTTGTCCCACCGGCGCAGTAGATTGGACCAAAGTTCGGCAGGCTCCTGGGATGGATTGGATAAAGACAAGGAGAGACGCGCTGTGATGCCACTGGCGGGGTTGAAGGTTCTGGATTTGTCGCGGGCGCTGGCGGGGCCGTACAGCACCATGATCCTGGGTGACCTGGGGGCCGAGGTGATCAAGGCCGAGCCGCTGCCCCGCGGCGAGATGTCGCGCGGCTGGGGGCCCATTGATCGCGACATGAGCGTCTACTTTCTCAGCACCAACCGGAACAAGAAGGGGCTGGGGCTGGACTTCCGCGACCCCGAGGGGGCGGCGCTGCTGCGCCGGTTGGCGCTGAAGTCGGACATCGTCGTTGAAAACTTCCGCGTCGGCACCATGGAAAAGATGGGGCTGGGCTACGACAGCCTGGCCGCGGAGAACCCGGCGCTGATCATGGCGTCGATTTCGGGCTACGGACGCGTCGGCCCGGCCAGGGACTGGGCCGGGTTCGACCAGATCGCGCAGGGTCATTCCGGTTTCATGAGCCTGACCGGCAGCCCCGAGACCGGCGCGACGCGGGTGGGCATTCCGATTGGCGACATGGTTGCCGGCATGTGGCTGGTTACCGGCATCCTCTCGGCGGTCATCGAGCGCGGCCGCACGGGCCGGGGCCAGCACGTGGACGTGTCGCTGCTGGCCGGCCTCATGGCGCTGCTGAGCGTGCAGGGGCAGCGCTACCTGAACCTGGGCGAGGTGCCAACGCTCAACGGCAACGCGCACCCCACGCTGGCGCCTTACGGCACGTTTGAAACCGCAGACGGTCCCATCAACCTCGCACCGGCGACCGAGCCCATGTGGAAAAAGCTTTGCGAGCTGCTGGGCCTGCAGGAGCTGACCGGCGACCCGCGCTTTCTCACCAACGCCGAGCGCATCCAGAACCGCGACGCGCTCAAGGCGTTGCTGGAATCGCGGCTGCGCGAGAAAACGCGCAGCCAGTGGACCGAGCTGTTTGTTCCCAACGGCATTCCGGCCGGACCCATCAACAGCATGCCGGACGTGTTTGCCGACGCGCAGGTCAAGGCTGCAGGCATCGTCGAGCAGATAGCGCATCCGGTCCTGGGCGAAATCTCGCTGGTGGGGTCGCCGGTGCGGCTATCAGCGCACGCCGGTGAAAAAAGCACCCGGCTTGCGCCGCCGCTGCTGGGACAGCACAGCGCCGAGGTGCTGCGCGATCTGGGCATCGCCGACGATGAGATCCAGGCGCTGCGCGCGCGCGGGGTGATCAGTGACGAGGTCCGCCCTGATTTCGCGACCGAGTCCGGAGCGGCGCAATGAGCACGGAGACCGCCCCCACGCTGGACGTCGACGGCCGCATCGCGACCATTGCGCTGCAAAATCCGGAGCGAAGCAACCGCCTGAGCCCCGACGACCTGGCCACCCTGCGCCGGCTGCTCGACGCGGTCAATGCCAGCGAGGACGTGCTGGTGCTGCGCATCACGTCTCGCGGCAAGTATTTTTGCAGCGGCTACGACATCTCGTCGCTGGCCAGCAGCGAGGCGCCCAGCTCGCTGTACTTTGGCGAGACCATCGACCAGGTGGAGGCTGCGCGTCCGGTCACGATCGCGGCGGTGCACGGCGGTGCCTACGGCGGCGGTACCGACCTGGCGCTGGCCTGCGACTTTCGCATCGGCAGTCCGGGCGCCAACATGTTCATGCCGGCGGCGCGCCTGGGGCTGCGGTTTTATCCGGGCGGGCTGCGCCGCTACGTGTCGCGCCTGGGCGTGAACAACGCCAAGCGCCTGTTCCTGACCGCCGAGAAGATCGGCGCGCAGGAGATGCTCGACGTGGGTTTTCTCACCGAGCTGGTTGCGCCGGACGCGCTGCAGGCGCGCGTTGACGAGCTGAGCCAGGCGCTGGCACACATGGCGCCGCTGGCATTGCTTGGCATCAAGCGGGACCTGAACCAGGTCATCAACGGCGTGCTCGACGAGGTGGCCAACGCCGAAGGCGTGCGCCGCTCCGAAGCCTCTGAGGACATCCGCGAGGGCGCGCTTGCGTGGAAGGAAAAGAGGATCCCGCAATTCCAGGGACGTTGATTTGAAGGCCAGGAGCGCTGCAGCCCGGGCATGACGCCGGCTGCAGCGACCCCGCAACCAGGAGAGAGAGATGGCGCAGACCAGTGCAGCCAACGAGACGGTGGTGCTGGGACCCACCCGGCAGCTGATAGGCGGGCAGTGGGTGGGCGCTGCAGACGGACGCGAGCTGGACGTCGAGTGCCCGGCGAACAAGCAGGTGATTGCATCGGTGCCGCGCTCGGGCGCCGAGGACGTGGACCGCGCGGTGGCCGCGGCGGCTGGCGCCTTTGACGCCTGGCGCCGCGTGTCTCCCACCGAGCGCGGCCGCCTGCTGCTGAAGATTGCCGACGAGCTGGAAGAGCGGGCCGAGCAGCTGGCGCGGTTGGGCGCGCACGAGACCGGCAACGCGCTGCGCACGCAGACGCGGCCCGAGGCGGCTTTCGTGCACAACACCTTCCGTTACTTTGGCGGGCTGGCCAGCGAGCTCAAGGGCGAGACGCTGCCGCTGGGCGACGACCTGCTCAGCTACACGCGGCGCGAGCCGCTGGGCGTCGTCGCGGCCATCGTGCCGTGGAACGCGCCGGTGCAGCTGGCGTCGATCAAGATCGCTCCCGCGCTCTGCGCGGGCAACACGCTGGTGCTCAAGGCAGCCGAGGACGCGCCGCTTGGCGTGCTCCTGATCGCCGAAGTCTGCAGCAAGTACCTGCCCGAAGGCGTGCTCAACGTCATCACCGGCTACGGCCACGAGTGCGGCGCTGCGCTTGCGGCGCACCCGCGCGTGGACAAGCTGTCGTTCACCGGTTCCACCGCAGTGGGCAAGGGCATCATGGCGCAGGCCGCGCAGCGCATCGTCCCGGTCTCGCTGGAACTGGGTGGCAAGAGCCCGGTCATCGTCTGCGAGGACGCCGACGCGGACTGGGTGGTCGACGGCATCGCCTCGGCCATGCGCTTCACGCGGCAGAGCCAGTCGTGCACGGCCGGATCGCGGCTGTTCGTGCACAGGAAGATTGCAGACAGCCTGCTCGCCAAGGTGGCAGCCAAGATGGCCTCCTACAACATAGGCGACCCGCTGGACGAAGCCACCGACATGGGCAGCATCATCAACAACAAGCAGTTCACGCGGGTCTGCGACTACGTGCAGGAAGGCATGGGCCACAAGGACGTGCAGCTGCTCACCGGCGGCCTGCCCGAGAAGGACGGTCCGCTGAGCCAGGGCTACTTTGCCACGCCCACGCTGTTTCGCAGCACGTCCAACGACTGGCGGCTCGCGCGCGAGGAAATCTTCGGGCCGGTGCTGGTTGCGATTGCCTGGGACGACGAGGCCGAGGTGCTCCAGATGGCCAACGACAGCCACTACGGGCTGGCCGGCTACGTGTTCTCGCACGACACGGCGCGCGCGATCCGGCTGGCGCAGGAAATCGACTCGGGGTGGGTGCAGGTCAACCAGGGCAAGGGTCAGATCCTGGGCCAACCCTACGGCGGGTTCAAGGAGAGCGGGCTGGGCAAGGAAATGGCGCTGCACTCCATGCTCGAGAGCTTCTCGCGCCTGAAGACCATCACGGTCAACCTGGATATCTGAATCGTGTGCCGGGCCAGCAGCGGCCCGGCCCGATCTCGCCGACGTTGTACTCACCCTGCCAGGGCAGGGCCAGCGCCGACGGGTCTCGCGCTGCAGGCGGGGCGCTGTCTCGCCGCAGCAAGGTTCGTTGCTAGAGGGGAGACAACATGAAAGCCGTATTACTTGCCATCGCGCTGGCGCTGGGCGCCGGCCACGCATTGGCCGCAGATGCCGAGGTGCTGAGGATAGGCGTCTTGAACGACCAGTCCGGGCCGTACGCTGATTTTGGCGGCAAGACCTCGGTGGTCGCGGCCAAGATGGCCGTCGAGGACTTTGGCGGCCAGGTGCTGGGGCGGCCCGTGGAGGTCATTGACGCGGACCACCGCAACAAGCCTGACGTTGCGGCATCGATTGCACGCAAGTGGTTTGACACCGAGGACGTGCAGATGATCACCGACCTGACCAACTCCGCGGTGGCGCTGGCCGTCCAGGACCTGGCCAAGGACAAGGACAGGATCACCATTGCCACGGGGCCGTTTTCTTCGGCGCTGACCAACGAGGCGTGTTCGCCCACCGGGTTCCACTGGGTGTTCGACACCTACGCGGCGCCGCGCGGCGTGGCCACCGGCATGATCGATGACGGGGCCAAGAAGTGGTTCATCCTGGTCACGGACTACGCCTTTGGCCACGCCATGCAGGCCGACCTGACCACGACCATAGAGCAAAAGGGCGCCGAGGTCGTGGGTGCGGTGCGCGCACCGCTGGGCACCGCGGACTTTGCCTCGTTCCTGCTGCAGGCGCAGGGGTCCAGGGCAGACGCGATCGCGCTGGCCAACGCCGGCACCGACATGATCAACGCGATCAAGCAGGCCGGCGAGTTCGGCATCATGACCGGCGGGCAGAAGCTGGCCGCGCTGGCCATGGTCATCAGCGACGTGCACGCGCTGGGGCTGCAAACGGCGCAGGGCCTGGTTGCCGCCACGTCGTACTACTGGGACCGCGACGACGCCAGCCGCGAGTTCGGCAAGCGCTTTGACGAGCGCACCGGCCGCATGCCGGGAATGGTCCAGGCGGGCACGTATTCGGCGGTCCTGCACTACCTGAAGGCGGTCGATGCGGCCGGTTCCACCGATGCGGACCAGGTGGCCGAGAAGATGCGCGAGCTGCCCGTGCACGACTTCTTTGCGCCCAATGGCACCGTGCGCAAGGACGGCCGCATGGAGCACGACATGTACCTGGTCGAGGTCAAGAAGCCGGACGAGTCCAAGGGCGAGTGGGACGTCTACAAGGTGAAATCCACGCTCCCGGCCAGCCTGGTGACGCGGCCGCTGTCCGAGAGCCAGTGCCCGCTGGTCAACTGACGGCGCCTGCCAGCCGGAGCGAGGTGCAACGGGCAGGCAGCCTGCCCGTTGCGTTCCTTCCTGGTGCGCTCCGGCCGCTGCTGGAGATCATGGGCCAGATCGCCAAGATCTGCAACAACATGCTTGCAGCCATCCTCATGACAGGCACGTCCGAAGCGCTCAACCTGGCGCAGCGGCACGTTTTTATCGCCCGCTGCTTTTACATTAAACCTAGATTCCGCATAGCGTCTTCACCTGACGGGTGGTCATTGAAAAACGCAAAACTTCGAGTAATAACAAATAGTTGTCAAAGAAAATAAGCGGTCAACTGCGGATTCTAGGTTAAACTCGATGGTTCGCCGCGCAGCTTGCGCAACCCGCGAGAAGTTCCAACGGACCAGGGAGACAACACAGTGAAGCGTTCCATCATTCCCATCCTGCTTGGCCTGGCTTTTGCCGCCGGCGCCACCGCCGCGCTGGCTCAGACCACGCTGCGTGCCTCGCACCAGTTCCCGGGTGGGCAGGGTGACCCACGCGACGAGATGGTGCAGATCCTGGCGCGCGACGTCGAAGCCGCCGATGTGGGGCTGAAGATCCAGATCTTCCCCAGCCAGTCGCTGTACAAGGCCGCCGAGCAGTGGGGTGCGCTGACGCGCGGCCAGCTCGACATCTCGGCGTTCCCCCTGGACTACGCCTCGGGGCGCGTGCCGCAGTTTTCGGCCACGCTCATGCCCGGGCTGGTGCGCAACCTGGCGCATGCCGAGCGGCTGAACGAATCCGACTTCATGAAGGACATCAAGAAAATCGTCGAGGACAACGGTGCGGTCGTCATTGCCGATGCCTGGCTGGCCGGCGGTTTTGCGTCCAAGAAGCAGTGCATCACCAGCCCGGATACCGTCAAGGGCCAGGTGATCCGCGCCGCAGGCCCGGCATTCGAGCAAATGCTGGCAGCGGCTGGCGCGTCGATCGCCTCGATGCCGTCCTCCGAGGTGTATTCCGCCATGCAGACCGGCGTGCTGGATGCGGCCAACACGTCCAACAGCAGCTTTGTCTCGTTCCGGCTGTACGAGCAGGTCAAGTGCCTGACCGCGCCGGGTGACAACGCGTTGTGGTTCATGTACGAGCCCATCATCATGTCCAAGAAGACCTGGGACAAGCTCAACGACGCGCAGCGCGACGCCATCATGGCGGCTGCGAAGAAGGCCGAGGACTACTTCAACGAGGAGGCCAGGAAGGGCGAGCAGAAAATGCGCGACGTCTACGAGAAGGCCGGCGTCGAGGTCGTGACCATGAGCGGCGACGACTACAAGGCCTGGATGGAGATCGCCAAGGGGTCGTCCTACAAGGAGTTTGCCGACAACGTGAAGGGCGGGGAAGAACTGCTGCAGAAGGCACTGGCGGTCGAGTAAGCTGCGCCGCGCAGCGCCGCCCGGCTGCATCGCGTCCGCCTGCCGCGGGCGCGGGGCAGTCGGCTGCGGATGAACCGGATTTCCGTGCGCCAGACGTACATCCGCTGGATTGACGGGCTGTCCCGCCTGTGCGGGGTGGCTGCTGCCGTGCTGCTGGTGGTGGCCATGCTCGTGGTCTGCGAGATGATCCTGATCCGCTACGTCTTCACCGCGCACACCACCTGGCAGACCGAGGCGGTTGTCTTCAGCGCAACCGCCTCGATTTTCCTGGGCGCGCCGTACGTGCTTCTGATCAAGGGCCACGTGGGCGTTGATTTCATCCATCTCATGGTCAAGAGCCGCGTACGCTTGTGGCTGGACCGCGTCGGCGCCGTGCTGGGGCTGGTTTTCTGCCTGGTCATGGCCGTGGCCACGGCGATCTTTCTCTTTGACGCGATTGCCGGCGGCTGGACCACGCCCAGCGTCGCGCGCGTGCCGCTGTGGATGCCGCTGACGCCGGTGTTCGTGGGCTTTGTCCTGCTCTGCCTGCAGTACGTCGCCGAGCTGCTGAAGCTGTTTCCCGCATCACCATGACCCCTGCCATCGCCGGCGCGATCCTCATCCTGGTGCTGCTCGCCATGCTGGCCACCGGCATGCCCATCGCATTTGCGCTGGGCCTGGCAGCGGTGGCCAGCCTCTTCCTGGACCAGGGGCCCGACGTCATCGGCGTGCTGGCGGAAACCATGTTTGCCGGCATTGCGAACCTGGGGTACGTGGCCATACCCATGTTTGTCCTCATGGGCGACATCGTTGCCGGCACGCCGGCCGGGCGCGACCTGTACCGTGCCCTGGACCGCTGGCTGTACAAGGTGCCCGGCGGGCTCATCCTGTCCAACCTGGGCGCCTGCGGCATCTTTGCCGGCATGACCGGATCCAGCCCCGCCACCTGCGCCGCCATCGGCAAGATGGGGATTCCGGAGATGCTCGAGCGCGGCTACCCGGCGTCGGTGGCCACCGGATCGATTGCTGCCGGTGGCACGCTGGGCATCCTGATCCCGCCTTCGGTCACGCTCATCGTTTACGGCATTGCCACCGAAACCTCCATAGGCCGGCTTTTCCTTGCCGGCGTGCTGCCGGGGCTGATGCTGGTGTCCATGTTCATGGCGTGGGCGCTGTTTGACGCGCACCGCAAGGGGTTCCGCTTTGGTAGCCCCGATATCACGTACTCGTGGCGCGAGAAGTTCCAGACCCTGCCGCGCGTGCTGCCCATCCTGGCCATCATCGTCACGCTGCTGTTCGTGCTCTATGGCGGCGTTGCAACGCCTTCGGAGGCCGCGGGCGCCGGCGCGTTCCTGACGCTGCTGGTCGTGGTCGTCGTCTACCGGCTGTTCCAGGCCAAGACCTTTGTCGACATCTTCAGCGCCGCCATGCGCGAGAGCGTCATGATCATGATGATCATGGCCGCAGCCGAGCTGTTTGCCTTTGCGCTCTCGTCGCTGTACATCACGCAGACGCTGGCCGGGACCATTGCCGCGCTGGAGGTCAACCGCTGGGTGCTGATGGGGCTGATCAACGTCTTCCTGCTGGTGGCGGGCATGTTCCTGCCGCCGGTGGCGGTGATTGTCATGACCGCGCCGCTGCTGCTGCCCATCATCACGCAGGCCGGGTTCGATCCCTACTGGTTTGCCATCGTCCTGACGATCAACATGGAGGTGGGGCTGATCTCGCCGCCGGTGGGGCTCAACCTCTTCGTCATCGATGCGATCGCGCCCGATGTCCCGACCAAGGAGATCCTGGTGGGCGCGCTGCCGTACGTCGCCGTCATGCTGGTTGCCATCGTCATCCTCTGCGTGTTTCCCTCCATCGTCACGGCGTTGCCCAACTGGTACATGGGACCCGCGTTTTGACGAGAATGCAGCATGGACACGTTGCTGCCGGCTGCCGCGGGCTGCGCCGCATGAAGGAGACCTGACCCGATCATGACCACGACCAAGGAACGATTGCTGCGCCTGGTGGCCGGCGACTGGAAGATTTTTGGCGGACTGACGCACGACGCCGGCCGGGACCTGCCCGACGACCTGGTCACCATCGCCCGCTTCCTGCTGTCCCGGCGCGGGGAGGCATCGGGGACGCTGCTGGCGCAGCGGCTGCTCGACAAGTTCGAGGCAGCGCCTGCAGCGGCACGGCTTGCGTTCTTCACCGAATTGGCGCGCGGCTTTGGCGCCGATCCCGAGCGGGTTGCCGCCGCCATCGCACGCTACACCAGCGCCGCCGACAGCAAGGCCGAGCAGGGGTTGCACAAGGCGTCGGAACCGCGCCGGCAAGAGCTTTTCCGTCGCGTGAACTACTCCAGGGGCGGTACCTATGGCCTGATCAAGATGCGCGAGAGCCTGCAGGGCATGCTGGCCGGGCACCCGGAGCTGGCGCCGGTCGACACGGACTTTGCGCACCTGTTCGCGTCGTGGTTCAACCCGGGGTTCCTGGAAGTCCAGCCCATCAGCTGGGGCACGCCGGCCAATGTGCTGGAAAAGCTGATCAGGTACGAGGCCGTGCATGCCATTGCCGGCTGGGACGACCTGCGCAGCCGCCTGGATCCGCAGGACCGGCGCTGCCTTGCCTTCTTTCATCCGCGCCTGCCCGACGAGCCGCTCATCTTCGTCGAAGTGGCGCTGTCCGATGGCGTGCCCTCGTCCATCCAGACGCTGCTGGACGACGACCGCGTGGAAGTACCGCTGGAAGATGCGACAACCGCGGTTTTCTATTCCATCTCCAACACGCAGCGCGGGCTGGCGGGCGTGCCGTTTGGCAGCTTCCTGCTCAAGCGCGTCATCGACCAGCTCAGGCGCGAGTTGACCGATCTGACTACGTACGTGACGCTGTCGCCGGTGCCCGGGTTTGCCAGGTGGCTGCGGCAGGCACGCGAATCAAACCAGATTGATTTCCTCTCCGATTCGCAGCGGCAGACGCTGGACATTCTGGATGCGCCCGGCTGGCAGGCGGACGCAGCGCGCGTTGATCAGGTGCGTGACGTGCTGCTGGACTGTGCCACGTTTTACCTGCTGCTCGCGCGCAACGACCGGGACCGGCCCGTGGATCCGGTGGCACGCTTTCACTTGCGCAATGGCGCCGAGCTCCACCGCGTGCACTTCCTCGCTGACGTGTCCGAAAAGGGCCTGCGCCAGTCCTTTGGCGTCATGGTCAACTACCGCTACGAGCCCGACGAGATCGAGCGCAACCACGAGGCGTTTGTCGAGCGTCATGAGGTGGTGGCCTCGCGCGCCGTCAAGGGCCGCCTGACCAAGGCCATGAAGGCGCAGTTTGCCGAGGCGTCACCGTCCCGCTGACGCGCCCGCGGCGGTCGGCCGTGCAGCAGTCAGGTGCCCATGGTGCTGAAACCCTTGTACAGCATGTAGATCCCCAGCCCGTACAGCAAGAGCGCAAACAGCCGGCGCAGCCTGGCAACGGGCAGCCGGTGCGAGATTCTGGCGCCCAGCGGCGCCATGGAGACGCTGCAGACGGCGATGATGACCAGCGCCGGCAGCCAGATGTAGCCAAACGAGTACGGCGGCAGGCCCGTCACCCCGTGGCCGGAATAGATGTAGCCGGCCATGTTGGACACCGCGATGGGCAGACCCAGCGCCGCGCTGGTCGCCACCGCGTGGTGCACGGTGACGTTGCACCAGGCCAGGAAAGGCACCGAGATGGCGCCGCCGCCAATCCCGACCAGGCCCGAGAGAAAGCCGATGACCCCGCCCGCGCCAAACAGGCCCGTTGGCCCTGGCAGGTGGCGCCGCGGCGAGGCGGGCTTGCTGCTGAACATGCGCGTTCCGGCAACCATGAGGAAGACCCCGAAGATCAGCGCCAGCACCCAGCCCTTCAACACGGCAAACGCACCAAAGCTGGCCAGGATGCTGCCGGCCACGATGCCCGGCGCCAGGCTGGCGACCAGGTCCCAGCGAACCGCGCCGCGGCGGTGATGCGCCCAGACGCTGCTGGTGGCCGTGAACACGATGGTGGCCATGGACGTGGCGATGGCCATCTTGACCGCCAGGCCGCCCGAGACGCCGCGGGTGCTGAGGATGGCCGCGATCAGCGGCACCATGGTGCCGCCACCGCCTATGCCGAACAGCCCGGCCGCAAACCCCACGAACAGGCCCAGCACGGTCAGTTCAACGATGATCTGGACGTCTATGGGCATGGGTGCAGGTGCAGGGGACCCCAAGCAAAAGGCCGGTAGGAAACCGGCCTTTTGCTTGGAATCTGAGTGCCTGCGATGCTGTGGACCCGCATCCTGAACGCTCAGGTTCAGGTGGGCGAGGGCAGACTGACCTCCGGTTCGTCTATCGCGAGACGATCACTCCGGCCAGACAATGTTCCAAGCCCGGCTCGTAAGAGCATTGGTTCAAGGAAATATAAGGCCCAGCTGCACATCGCAGACAGATTCATTGTAAGGCCGATCGCCGCTTCCGTGTGCGCAAGTTGCGACTGATCAAACCAGCCGGCCGTCTGCGCCCAGCGCCTGATCCATGCGCTCGAGCAACTGCCCCAGCGCGGCCTGTTGCTCGGCATCAGGGACGGCATTGGCGCTGCTGCCATCCGTCGGCGGTGCGGATGGCCTCGCGGGCTGGCCCGTGTCGGCCAGCGCTTCAAACGCCAGGTTCAGCGCGGCCAGCACCGCAACCCGGTCGCGTGCCTTGATCTTGCCCTCGTCGCGGATGCCGCACATGGCCGCATCGACCCGCTGCACCGCGGCACGCAGCCGTGCCTCGTCGCCCTCGGGGCAGCTGAGCAGGTAGCTGCGGCCCATGATCTGTGCTTCTATGCGTTTCATGATGCGGGCTCCGAAGCAGGCTCGTGCGCACCATCTGGCGCTGCGGGCTGGTTCTGCGGCAGGCGTTCGATCAGCGCGTCCACACGCGTGCGCGCAGCCTGCAGCCGGGATTTGAGGCTCTCGCGCTCTTGCGTCAACGCCTGCACCTGCTGCTCGAGCAGCGCGTTGGTCTTGCGCAGTTCATTGTGGCGCAACAGCAGGCGTTCGGCGCGATCGGCCAGCTGTTCGGTCAGGGATGCATGGGTCATGGCAGTATCGTGCGTAAGGGCACGGCCACACATTGTACGGGCCGCCCCCGATGGTGGCAGCGGTGAGGCCGGTCCATGCCATTGCAGTGGCCCAGCTGCGGCTGCGGCAGGCGATCTCCCGGATCCCGTGCAACTTGCGCTGCGGCGCGGACTCCATCTGGTTGGGCCTGTCGCTGGCCGCGGGTTGCCATGTCTTGCAGAACGTGTTATTTCTGATGGCAGCTGCGCTTGGCCCCTGGCAGCAGCAGGCGCGGCTGTTCCCAGGTCTGCGTTCGCCGTGGCCGCATCGCGGCAGCCTGCCCGGACGGCCATCGGTTCACAATGCGGGCTTGACCCGACGCCCGGCTGTTGCGCACCACGGCCCGTTGCCCGTCTGAGCGGCACGAAAATCGGCCTGGCCCCTCTTGCCTGGCCCCTCTTGTCTTGCATGCGTATTGTCTCCGGCCCCTCCTTGTTGACCATGCCCGTGCCGCGGTTGCGGGCAGGGCGCCGGATCGGCCGCGTCGGCCTGGCCGGCCTGCTCTTTGCGGCGGCGGTCGCCGCGCAGGTGCCCGATGGGGTCGGGGCGGGCGGTCGATGGGACACGGGACGGATTTTTACCCCCCGTGGAAGCGACGCGATGCGGTCCGGCGGCGCGGCGGGCAGCCAGCACGACGAGCGGCGGAGCTTTGACATCTCGGGTGAAACCCGCCGCCTCGACTACCGGCTGGACTACGCCGTCGAGCCGTTGCCAGCGACAGACGACGGCTGGCCGCCCCTGTCGGCCGCTCCGGTGCCGCATGGGCCGCCGGGGCTGGGCCAGAGCGCAGCCAAGGGGCGGCTGGACTGGAATTTCAACGCAACGCACCGCCTGCAACTGACCGGGTCGCTGTCCCATGCGGATGCGCAGCGTGCGCGCCCGCTGCCGGCTGCCCGTGACGGGCTGTTGCGCCATTCGCGTGCGCTGGAGACGGCCTGGCTGGCCGACTGGACCGACCGCTACAGCACCCGCATTGCAACCCGTGGCGAACTGAATGACTACGGCTTGCGCTTCCGGCAGGGACCGACGCGCACGCAGCTGCGTGACCATGTGTTTGAAAACCGCTGGAAACTGGGCCACCATGCTGTCACCGCGAGCGTCAGGGACGACAGCGACTTGCTGCGTTCTGATAGCAACGCGCGCGGCCACCATCAGAGGACCTGGTCGCTGGGGCACGTGTACAAGCGCCGTGCGCACAGCCTGGACCTGGGGCTGGGCTACATGCACGACAGCGAGTTTGGCGACCACGCGACCGGCAAGCTGACCTGGGACTACGACATCGTGCCGCAGTGGCGGCTGTCCGTCATGGCCGGCAGCAGCGTGCAGGTGCCCACCCTGCATAGCCGATTCTCTGACTCCGACCAGCCGGAAAAAAAGCAGGGCGTGGCGCTGCATCTGGATTGGGAAAGCGAGGACGAGGCGCTGGGCCTGGCGGTTTACCGCCGCCACGTCCGCGAGCTCGTGAGCCTGGCGCCGGGCAGCCTGTGCCAGGACCTGGCCGATTGCGACACCGACGGACGCGGCACGCAGCTGCAGGGCCTGGCCCTGTCCGGCCAGCGCGGCCTGGGGCGGTTTGACCTGGGTGGGTCGCTGGAGCTGCAGCAGCCCGTGGATGCGGACAGCCAGTTGCTGTTGCCGCGCCGTGCCACGCGCGTGCTGAAGCTGGACGCCAGCACGCGGATCGGCCCCTGGCAGGTCAGCCCGAAATGGCGGCTGTTCAGCCGCCGCTACGGCGATGCCGCGCACCGCAGCCAGCTGGCCGGTTACGGACGTCTTGACGTGCAGGCCAGCGCGCATTTTGCGCCCGCGTGGGAGCTGATGTTCGGCGTTGACAACGTCGCGGACCGCCATTATCGGCTGAGCAACAGCAGCACCGGATCCGGCCGTGCGTGGCGCGTGCGGCTGCGCTGGGTGCCGGAGTGAGGCGCAGAAAGCGGAAGGGGATCCCGGCCGCGGGCAACTGCGGCCAGCGCACGTTGGACCCGGCCAGCGGCCGCTCCCCCGGGACAGCGGATCCAAATAGGCGTACCATGGACCGTACCTCTTCTTTCCAGTTTGCGACCATGGCCCTGATCTCACACACTTATTCGACGCCGCTGGGCGAGATGCTGGCGGTTTTTTCAGAAAACGGCTTGTGCCTGCTTGAGTTTGTCGGCCAGGAGCGGCTGGACCGGGAGCTGCAGCAGGTGCAGGCCGCGCGCGGCGGTGTGCTGCGCGCCGGCGAGAACGCGCTCACCGCCCGCCTGGGCCGGCAGCTGCGCGATTATTTTGCCGGGCAGCGGCGCGACTTTGACGTCCCGCTCGACCTGGTGGGAACGGATTTTCAGCAAAGCGTCTGGCGCAGCCTGCTGCAGATTCCCTACGGCGAAACCTGGAGCTACGCCCAGCAGGCGGAGCGCGTCGGTCGACCCACGGCCGTCCGTGCGGTGGCCAACGCCAACGGCAGCAACAAGATCAGCATCGTCGTGCCCTGCCACCGCGTCATCGGCAGCAACGGCAAGCTGACCGGCTACGGGGGCGGCCTGGCACGCAAGGAAGGGCTGCTCGCGCTGGAAGCGCGTGCCGGGCAGCAACGCGCCGCTGCGTAGCGTGACGTCGCGGTTGCGCCCGGCAGAAACCGCCGTGGATCGATGATGCGCTGACCGCGCCGCGCACACCGGGCGGCAGCCGGTGTATAAACTGTTGCCGTGCACTCCATAGAGCTGGCCCTGGGCATGCTGCTGGCGGTCCTGGCCAGTGGCTACTTGGTGCGCGCGCTGCCCGTTGCGGTGCCGCTGCCGCTCGTGCAGATTGCGCTGGGCGGGCTCATTGCCGGCGTCTTCCACCATGGCGTGACGCTGCAGCCGGAGGTTTTTTTCCTGCTGTTCCTGCCGCCGCTGCTGTTCCTGGACGGCTGGCGCATCCCCAAGGACGGCCTGCTGCGCGATCGCGGCATGGTGCTGCAGCTGGCGCTGGGGCTGGTGGTCTTCACCGTGATCGGCGCCGGTTACTTTATCCACTGGCTGATCCCGGCCATGCCGCTGGCCCTGGCTTTTGCGCTGGCTGCGGTCATCTCGCCGACCGATCCCGTCGCGGTATCGGCAGTCACCGCGCGCGTTCCGGTTCCGCGGCGGCTCATGCACATCCTGGAGGGCGAGTCGCTGCTCAACGACGCCTCGGGGCTGGTCTGCTTCCAGTTTGCCGTGGCCACCGTCCTCACCGGCTCCTTTGCGCTGCAGTCTGCCGCGCTGGCGTTTTCCTGGGTCGCCACGACCGGCCTCATCTGCGGCGCGGCGTTCACCATCGTGGTCGCGTACCTGCAGCAGGCGCTGACCCGCCGCTTTGGCGCCGAAGGTGGCACGTCCATCCTGGTCAATTTGCTGACGCCTTTTGGCGCGTACCTGCTGGCCGAGCAGCTGGAGGCCTCCGGCATCCTGGCCGCCGTTGCCGCGGGGGTGACCATGAGCTACGTCGAGCTCAGCGGCCGCGCCATGGCCACCACGCGCATAGAGCGCGCCGCGGTCTGGAACACCATACAGTTCACGCTCAACGGCGTCATGTTCGTGCTGCTGGGAGAGCAGCTGCCCAACATCCTGGACAACGCCATTGCCGCCGTGCAGCAAAGCGGCCACCGTGAAGTCTGGTGGCTGGCGGTATACGCCGTCTCGATCACGGGCGTGCTGATTGCGCTGCGCTTTGCCTGGGTCTGGGTCTCGTTCCGGCTGGGACGGCGCAAGGGCGCGGGACAGCCGTCCTGGGTTGGCCACGCCCACTGGAAGCTGGTGCTGGCGACGGCACTGGCCGGCGTGCGCGGTGCCATCACGCTGGCTGGCGTGCTGACGCTGCCGTTGCTGCTTCCTGGCGGTGCCCCGTTCCCCGCGCGCGACCTGGCCATCTTCCTGGCTGCATCGGTGATCCTGCTGTCGCTGCTGATCGCCAGCCTGGGATTGCCGCCACTGCTGCGCAACCTCCATCTTGCTGCCGATACCTTGCCTCAAGAGGCTGAAGACATGGCGCGTTCAAGCGCTGCCAACGCGGCGATGGCCATGGTGCGCAAGGCGCAGCAGGAGATCGAGGCAGAGGCGCATACGCTGGACGCCCAGGTCTGCGCCGACGCCGCCAACCGCGTCATCGCCGCCTACCAGCAACGGCTGTATGCTACCGACCTGCAGGAAAACACGGACGCCGAGCGCTTGCGCCATGCCGACGTGGTCGAGCGCCGGCTGCGCCTGGCGGCCCTGCGCGCCGAACGCGAAGAAATCCTGCGCCTGGCCCGCCGGCGCCAGATTTCCGATGCGACCTCGCGCCGCCTGGTGCAGCAGATCGACCTGATGGAGGAGCTCTACCGCTGAACGCCGTGACGGCTCGCGATCAGGTCGATGCCCGGCGACCCCGATCCCCCAGGTCCTTGAACGCCATCACCAGCGCCAGCGCAAAGACAAAGGCGATGAGGCCAAAGGCCACCATCACGGCAACCGGCCATGATGATGACAGCGACAGCGTTGCAAACAGCGCCGACGTGATGAGCGCAATGCCCACCGAAGTGCCTATGCGCTGGCCGGTCTGCATCACCGCGCCTGAGCTCCCGGCGTACGCCAGCGGCACGTCGCTCAGCGTCAGCGTCTGATTGGGGCTGATCACCGAGCCCTGCGCCACGCCGACCAGCGTCAGCGACAGCAGCAGCCACCAGATGCTGATGCCGTGGCTTTGCTGCAGCACCACCACGGCAATGCTCAGCAGCATCCCGGCAATGCCTGTCATCAGGCCCGCAATGACGATCTTGCGCCCGTAGACGTCGACGCGGTCTCCGGCCCAGTACGCGGCGTACGCGGAGATGACGGCCGCCGGGATGCCGATGAGGCCGGCAGCCAGCGCCGAGTAGCCGTAGCCTTCCTGCATGTACATGGCAATGATGACCCAGATGCTGGTCATGCCCAGGAAGTACAGCGACATGATGAGCGTGCCGTTGCTGAAGCTGCGCGTCTTGAAGATGTTCAGGTCGACCATGGGACTGCCGCCGGTTTTCAGGTAATGGCGCTCCCACAGCACCCACAGCGCGGCCAGCGCCACGCCCCCCGGCAGCAACGTCCAGACCCAGGGCGAGGCCTTGTATTCCATGAACGGATACAGCACGGCAAAGACCGCCAGCCCCAGCAGCGTCGAGCCCACCGGGTCCAGCCGCTTCAGCGTTGACTTCCAGCCTGGCGAGGGTGTTCCCTTGGGGTGGCGGTTGAACAGCGGCCTGGGAAACAGTTGCCAGGTCATGACCATGATGATCAGCCCCACCGGCACGTTGAACAGGAACGCCAGCCGCCAGCCGAAATTCGGGCCGCCCAGTTCGATCAGCAGGCCGCCCAGCACCGGTCCCACGCCCACGGAAAAACCCACCATGCTGCCAAAGTACCCAAAGGCACGTCCGCGCTCGCTGCCGCGGAAATACTGCTGGATCATGCCTATGCCCTGCGGGCTGATGAGGCCCGAGCCCACGCCCTGGACAAAGCGTGCCACGTTGAGCGCGCGCGGCGTCAGCGCCAGCCCGCAGGCCAGCGACGCTAGCGTGAAGACGACCACGCCTATCATGAAGAAGCCGCCCCGTCCCAGGATGTCGCCGGCGCGTCCCGCGGCGACCAGGATGACGCCAAAGGTCAGCGCGTAGCCGGACAGCACCCACTGCAGGTCCGATTGCGACGCGCCCAGGCCGTGCTGTATGGTCGGCAGCCCGACGTTGACCGTGCTGACGTTGACCAGCGACATGAATATCGTCACCAGCAGCACGGCCAGGATGCGCCAGCGCGTGCGGTCGTCCAGCACCGACTGCACCACCGTGCTGCCTGCCGGTCCCTGCCCTGAACGTGCTGGCTGCGGATTGTTGTTGGTCTTGTTCACCTGGGTCGTGAGGTTGGAGCAGGGTGTTGCCGCTCTTGCCATTGTGTGCCCCGGCTGCCCGGGCGCACGTGTCTTGCCTGTGTGTCGTTGCGCTGGCAACATGGCAGCATGTACTGTGCTTCAGTTGCGCCCGGTGGCGTGCGATCCGGACCGGTGCCCATCGCGCCCAGGTTGGCAAGTGCGGTCTTCCCTTGCAGGTCCTTCGCACCAGCATGCAGAAAGGGTGCCGGCAACGGATGCAAGGCCAGTCTGCGGCAAGCCGCGTGTTGCTTTGCAGCAAAAGCTTTTCATTCTACGTGTTGCCAGACAGCTGCGCTCAAGGCCATGATGGCAACGGGGCAGGGCGGCAGCTGGCGCCACGCACGGACAAATGTACGCACGGACAAATGACCTGCAGCTTCCTACAATGCCTGCAAGCTGCGCGCCAGCGCGGCACCTGTTGAACCTAGATTCAGCAGTCGAACGCTGCTTGGTGTGCATATCTTGTTGTGATCAAAGGAAAAGCCAAGTTTGCACAAGCACACCATTTTGGTGGCCACGCTATGCGCTCGATCGCACAGCGCTGCACGCGCCATGCTGCGTTGCTCCGCCTTGCAGACAGTAGTCTGCGCGTTGTCGCGTCTTGCCTGGCACGCCCATCGCAGCACGCTCGAACGCATCCAACTGCTGAATCTAGGTTGAAATTTCATGCGTCGTCTCAATCCCCTGGAGCCGCTGGTCATGCTGGCCACCATCGTGCAGTGGCTGTTCCTGGCCATGATCACCGGGGCGTTGGTCGGCGTCTTCTGCAGCGTCTTCCTGCGTGCGCTGTTCCTCGTCGAAGGCCGCGTCTATGACGTGCCCTGGTGGTGGCTGGCCATCCTGCTGCCACTGGGCGGCCTGGCCAACGGCCTGCTTTTTCATTACGCCTATCCGCGCGGCCGTGACCAGTTGAGCGACGAACCCATTGCTGCCGTCAACGCCCAGCAGGGGCGCATGCCCGTGGCCACGCTCTGGGTCAAGCCGGTGGCGGCGCTGATCACGCTGGGCTGCGGCGGCTCGGCAGGCAAGGAAGGCCCGTGCTCGCACATAGGCGCCAGCGTGGCAGCCGGGGTGGGACAGGTGCTCCGGCTCAACCCCGAGCTGCGCAAGCGCCTGGTGGCCTGCGGCGTCAGCGCCGGCTTTGCCAGCGTCTTTGGCACGCCCATTGCCGGTGCCATCTACGGCGTGGAGATGCTGACCATAGGCCGCATCCGGCATGACTTCCTGTTCCCGGGCATCGTCGCCGGCGTCACCGCCTACGTCGTCAGCCAAAGGCTGGGCGTGCCGTACGAGCGCTACATCATCCCTTTCTATGCTGAATTCACCACGCTGCTGTTCCTGAAGACGGTGGCCATCGGCATCCTGTGCGGGGTGGTGGCGTCCTGGTTTGTCGAACTCATTCGCCTGGTGCGGCTGGTTTTTGCCTGGTTGCACCAGCGGCTGCACGTGTGGTGCCCGCTGCTGCCCTTTCTGGGCGGCGTGGTCCTGGCTGCGCTCATGACCGTGCTGCCCAGCGACTACCTGGGCCTGAGCCTGCCCGTCATGGACCGTGCGCTGCAGGGTGAGACCATGCCGTATCTCGGCTTTGCCTGGAAGATTCTGCTCGTGGCCATCACGCTGGGCTCGGGTTTCTACGCCGGCATCGTCACGCCGCAATTCGTCATCGGCGCCGTGGCCGGTGGTGCCTTTGCGCCGCTGCTGGGGCTGCAGCCGGCGCAGGGCGCCGCCGTGGGTTTCGTGGCCGTGGTCGCGTCCGCCTCCAACACGCCGGTGGCCGCCGTGATCATGGGCGTCGAGCTCTTTGGCGCCGGCTCGCTGCTGTACGTGGCCGGGGCCTGCGCCGCCGCCTACCTCATGATCGGCCACCGCAGCGTCTATCCGGCACAGGAGTTGGGATATTCCAAGTCAACCTGGATCGTTGCCGCGCCCAACCTGCCGGTGGGGCAGGAAAAACTGCAGCTGTCCTACGGGCTGCTCAGGTGGTGGGGCAGGAAGCTGCGCCAGCGTAGCTCCAGAGACAGGCGCTGACCGCGCCTGGGCCCCGGCCTGCTGAAGCAGCTTGCGACCAGCTTGCCAGCCAGTCTCCGGATCTTCTAGAATACTGTATAAACAACCAGTATCTGGAGTTTCTCGTGCCTGCCCATCCTGTCTTGTCCAACGTCTGGCGCGCCAGCGAACTGGCGCCAGCCACCAGTGCCACGGTGGCCAGCGGCCACGCACTGCTGGACGCCGAACTGCCGGCCGGTGGCTGGCCGCTGGCTGCGCTGATCGAGCTGCTGGTCGCCGATGCCAGGGCGCCCTGGTCGTCCCTGCTGCTGCCGGCGCTGGTCTCGCACGCATCGCGGCAAGGGGGCGTGCTGGCGCTGCTTGATCCGCCTTTTGTGCCCCACGTGCCGGCGCTGGTGGCGGCCGGCCTGCCCGTCTCGCGCCTGCTGTGGCTGCGCGGCGCATCCGCTGCCGATGCGTCCTGGCTGGCCGGGCAGGCCGCCGGTTGCGCCGATGTGGCGGCTGTCCTGGCCTGGTTGCCACGCGCCAGGACGGCGCATTTGCGCCGGCTGCACGTCATGGCCAGGCGGCGCAGCCGGCTGCTGTTGTTTGTCTTTCTTGATGCGACCGGACCGGCAGCGGCCGCGCCATCCTGCGCGCCGCTGCGGCTGGCGTTGCAATGCGCCCGGGAGTCGCTGCATGGGAATGGCGCGATGCCCCGCCTGCGCGTTGACATTCTCAGGCGTCGCGGCCCGCCGCTGGAGCAGCCGCTGTGGCTGCCGGCCCACAATGCGGCGCTGCAGGCCCTGCTGGACAGCAAGGCGGATGCCAGCGCCGGCTCACCAGGGTGTGCCGGCGCCAACGTGCTGGCGTTTCCGCAGGAAAGAGGAGGGAACCATGCCGGTGGCCATGCACTGGATCGCTTTGCAATGGCCGGCTGAGGGCGAGCCTGCCGAGCTGCACCAGGCCCGCAGCTGGTGGGCCTTGCGCTTCACGCCGCGCGTGGCCTGGGTAGGCCCGGCGCTGCTGCTGGAGGTGTCCGGCAGCATGCGGCTGTGGGGCGGCCGCCGCGCCTTGCTCGAGCGCCTGCTCCAGACTGGCCCGGGCGCCGCGCCCGTGCAGCATGCCGAAGGGGCCACCAGCCTGGTGGCGCTGGCCCGGCTGCGCTTGCGCCAGCAAGGGCGCAGCCCCTCCGAGGTGGCTGCGCTTGCCGTGGCCAACCTGCCCTGGCGCGTGCTGGATGCCGCGCGTCCGCACGCGGCCGTCTTGCAGCGGCTGGGCCTGCGCAACTGGGGTGATCTGGACGCGCTGCCGCGCAGCGCGCTGGCCAGGCGTTTTGGCGTCGGGCTGCTGCACGCGCTGGACGTGGCGTTTGGCCGCGCGCCAGACCGCTACCGCTGGCAGGCGCTGCCGCAGCGCTTCAGGCGCACGCTGCAGTTGCCGCAACGCGCCGATTCGGCGCCGGCGCTGCTGTGGACGGCACGCCGCCTGCTGGGCTTGCTGCAGCAATGGCTGGTTGCACGCCAGCAGGGCGTGCTGGCGCTGGAGCTGGCGTGGCAGTTTGATCAGCTCCGGGCCGGCGGACGGGCGTTGCCGCCCTGGCAGGCAACCGATGTGCGCACGGCGCAACCGGTGCAGGCCATGGTGCACCTGGAGCGCTTGCTCGCGGAGCAGTTGGCGCGCGTCCAGCTGCTGGCGCCTGCCAGCAGCCTGCGCCTGCGCGTGCTCGAGACCGCGCCCTGGCTGCCACCCACATCCAGCCTGCTGCCCGAAGAGGCGTCCGAGGGGGAGCCCTGGCACCGCTTTGTCGAGCGTGCCCACGCGCGCCTGGGCGCCGGCTGCGCCGTGGCGCCCGTGCTGGACGCCGTGTACGGCCCCGAAGCGCGGCAGCATTGGGTGCCCGCTTTGCCCGCCCTGCCGCAGCCGGCGCCGGTGGCGCAGGTGGACGTTGACATGTTGGCGCCACTCTGGCTGTTGCAGGCGCCAGAACGCTTGCGGCAGCAGGATGGCGAGCCCTGTTTCCGCGGCCAGCGGCTGCGGTTGCTGGCGGGGCCAGACCGCATGGAAACCGGCTGGTGGACGTCGTTGCAGCCCAAGGCGCATCAGCCGCCAGCGCCTGTCGCGCGTGATTATTTCGTGGCGCAATGCGCGGATGGCCCGCTGTTGTGGGTGTACAGGGAGCGGCTGACAGCCGCCGGGCAGGCCACTGCCGCGGCGCCGCGCTGGTTCGTGCAGGGCGTCTATGCCTGAGGCGTCAGGCGCGGCACGGGCGCAGTCGGAAGGGCGGCCCGGCAAGCTGCTGCAATTGCCGCTGCATCGCCAGCCCGGGCCGGTGGCGCCGGCAAGGGCTGCTGCGTCCAGCGCACCCGCCTATGCCGAGCTGCACTGCCTCACGCACTTCAGCTTCCAGCGCGGCGCGTCCAGCCCGGCCGAACTGCTGCGCCGTGCCGACGCGCTGGGCTATGACGCGCTGGCCATCACCGATGAATGCTCGGTGGCCGGCATCGTTCGTGCCTGGACTGCGCTGGCCGAGCTGCGGCGCGAGCGGGGCACCGCCCTGCAGCTTATCTGCGGCAGCGAATTCCGCTTTGAAGGGCAGGGCACGCTGGTGGCGCTGGCGCCCGACCTGGCCGGCTGGGGCGACTTGTGCGCCTTCATCAGCGCCTGCCGGCGCGGCGCACCCAAGGGCCGCTACGCGTTGCCGCCGCTGCACGAGGCACTGACGGCGCTGCAACGCTGCCAGTGCCTGTGGGCACCCGAGCGTGGCAGCCTGCCGTTTGCCGCCGTCGACGAGCCCGTGCTGCAGGCACGGATTCCGCTGCTGCTCGAGCTGCACGCCGGCCTGGACGATGTGCTGTGGCTGCAGCACCTGCGCGCGGCTTCGGCCGGCAGCGGCTGCCCGCTGGTGGCGGCCGGCAACGTGCACATGCACGTGCGCAGCGCCAAGCGCCTGCAGGACGTGATGACGGCAATCCGGCTGCGCCGCCCCGTGGCCGACTGCGGCTTTGCGCTGCAGGCCCATGGCGAGCGCCATCTGCGCCCGCTTGAGCGGCTGGCGCAGGTTTATCCGCCGGATGCGCTGGCTGCCGCCGTCGATATTGCGGCACGCTGCCATTTCGACCCGGGCCAGCTGCATTACGTCTATCCGCAGGAAAACCTGCTGCCGGGGCTGACGCCCGCGCAAACGCTGGCGCGGCTGGTGCAGGAAGGCGCCGCCTGGCGCTTTCCCGACGGCGTGCCGCCGCGCATCCGGGCATTCCTGGCCAGGGAGCTGGCGCTGATTGCCGAGTGCCGCTACGAGATGTTCTTTCTCACCGTGCATGACATCGTGCGCGAGGCGCGGCGCCTGGGCATCCTGTGCCAGGGGCGCGGCTCGGCCGCCAACTCGGTGGTCTGCTACTGCCTGGGCATCACCGAGGCCGATCCGCGCTTTTCGCACCCGCTGCTCGAGCGCTTCATCAGCAAGGCCCGGCAGGGCGAGCCGCCCGACATAGACGTGGACTTCGAGCACGAGCGGCGCGAGGAAATCATCCAGTACATCTACCGCAAGTACGGCCACGCGCGCGCTGCGCTGGCGGCCACGGTCATCACGTATCGCACGCGCAGCGCCCTGCGCGACGTGGGCGCGGCGCTGGAGGTGCCGCCGCCGCTGATCGACGCCGTGGCCAGGGGCCACCTGGGCTTCGAGGGCGGCGATGCGCGGCAGAAGGTGCAGGAGCAGGCCGATCGCCTGGGCATCCGCATCACGCCGCAGCAGACGGCGCTGTGGCTGGAGCTGGCGCAGCAGCTGCGCGGCCGGCCGCGCCACCTCAGCCAGCACGTGGGCGGATTCGTGCTCAGCCAGGCGCCGCTCACGCAGCTGGTGCCCATAGAGCCGGCGGCCATGGCCGGGCGCCAGGTCATCCAGTGGGACAAGGACGACCTGGAGGCGCTGGGCTGGCTCAAGGTCGACATCCTGGCGCTGGGCATGCTCACGGCCATCCGCCGCTGCCTGGACCTGGCATCCGGCTGGCGCGGGCGGGCGCTCACGCGCGCCGACATCGTGCCCGAAGATGCGGCCACCTACGCCATGATCCGCCGCGCCGACACCGTCGGCCTGTTCCAGATCGAGAGCCGGGCGCAAATGAGCATGCTGCCGCGGCTGGCGCCCACCACCTTCTACGACCTGGTGGTGCAGGTGGCCATCGTGCGGCCGGGGCCGGTGGCCGGCGGCATGGTGCATCCTTACCTGCAGGCGCGCGAGCGCGCCCGGCGCGGCCTGGCCATCCATTACGAGCGCTCGCGCCATGAGACGCCGGATGCACCGTCGCGCCTGGCCGAGGCGCTGGAGCGTACGCTGGGCGTGCCCATCTTCCAGGAGCAGGTCATGCAGCTGTCCATGATCGCCGCCGGCTTCAGCGCCCTGGATGCCGACCGCCTGCGCCGTGCCATGGCCACCTGGAAGAAAAGGGGCGGCCTGGAGCCGTTCCGCGACAAGCTGCTGCAGGGCATGCAGGCCCGGGGCTACGACACCGGCTTTGCCGAACGCCTGTTCGAGCAGATCAAGGGCTTTGGCGACTACGGCTTCCCCGAGAGCCACGCGTACAGCTTTGCCCTCATTGCCTACGAAAGCGCCTGGCTCAAGTGCCATCATCCGCAAGCCTACCTGGCCGCGCTGCTCAATTCGCAGCCCATGGGTTTTTACGCGCCCGCGCAGCTGGTGCAGGACGCGCGCCGCCGCGGCGTCATCGTGCGCCCGCCCGACGTCAGCGCCAGCAACTGGGACTGCACCCTGGAGCCTGCCGATACGGACCGGCCCGCCGTGCGCCTGGGCCTGCGCCTGGTCAAGGGACTGGGGCAGGCGCCGGCCGGGCGCATTGCTGCGGCGCGGGCCGCGCAGCCCTTTGACCATGTCGATGACCTGGCGCGCCGCGCCGCGCTCGATGCACGCACGCTGGAGTGCCTGGCTGCCGGCGACGCGCTGCACAGCCTGGCCGGGCACCGGCGGCAACAAGTCTGGCAGGGTGCCGCCACCCGGAAGACCTCGGCCCTGCTGCAGGACGCCCCGCTCCGGGAGGCACCGCTGCCGCTGCCACCCGCGCCCGAGGGCGAGGCCGTGCTGCACGACTACGCGGCGCTGGGCCTGACCCTGCGCCGGCATCCGCTGGCGCTGCTGCGGCCCCGGCTGGCGCAGTGGCAGCTGCAGACCGCGCGCCAGCTCGCGCAGGTTCCGCATGGCCGCCTCGTGCGCGCCTGCGGTCTCGTCGTCGGCCGCCAGCGCCCCGGCACGGCCAAGGGCACCATCTTTGTCACGCTGGAAGATGAAACCGGCCCGGTCAACGTCATCGTCTGGGCCAGCCTGCCCGCCGAGGAGCGCCAGCCCATGCTGCGCGCGCGGCTGCTGGCGGTGCACGGGCTGTGGCAAAAGGACGCAAGCACCGGCGGCCACGTCTGCCATCTCGTTGCCCGGCACTGCCAGGATCTCACGCCGCTGCTTGGCCGCCTGGCTGCGTTTTCGCCCAGCCGGGACTTTCATTGAGTTGTTGCAGCTGGACACTGCTGCCGGGCGACACTTCTTTTTATCTGCCCTGCGCACGGAGCCAGGCGCTGCAAGTTCCGTTGCCTTGTATCTGGAAGGCGCCAAGTCGGTCTGTGCAGAAAACCATTTGCCGTACTAAACTGATTGGCAGACAAATCACAATGAGGAGCAAAAATGAAGCCGACAATTGAGCAGCAGCTCTGGATGTACAAACACATGGTCACCAGCCGATATCTAGAGGAGTCGCTGCTGGCCGTCTACATGGAAGGCAAGACCCCTGTCTTCAACATGGGAGAGGGGCCGATCCCGGGTGAGATGCACCTGTCCAACGGGCAGGAGCCGTGCGCTGTTGGCGTGTGTGCCCACTTGACGCCAACCGATGTCGTCACCTCCTACCATCGCCCGCACCACGTGGCGGTCGCCAAGGGCGTTGACCTCAACCGCATGGTGGCGGAGATCATGGGCAAGAAGACGGGGCTGAGCGGCGGCCGTGGCGGGCACATGCACCTGTTTGACCCGACGGTCAATTTCTCCTGCGCCGGCATCGTGGCGCAGGGTCTGGCGCCGGCGGTCGGCGCGATGCTCTCGCGACACTTGCAGAAGAAACCCGGCGTGGCTGTCGCCTACTTGGGCGAGGGCGCGACCAATGCGGGAGCCTTTCATGAGTCGCTCAATCTGGCGGCAGTCTGGAACCTGCCTGTGCTGTTCGTGGTTGAGGACAACTCATGGGGCATTTCGGTTAGCAAAGCACAGTCGACTGCCGTGCCGCGCAATGACGCACGAGCTGCAGGATATGGCATGCCCGGCGTCTACGTTCCTGGCAACGACGCAGATGCCATTTTTGACGCAGCGGGCGAGATCATCGAGCGCATGCGAAAAGGTGGGGGACCAGCGCTGATGGAGCTGGAGACGTACCGTCTTGCCGGTCATTTTGTTGGTGATGCCGAAGGCTACCGCCCCGAAGGTGAAAAAGAGGCGTTGCAGGCCAAAGACCCCATTCCTGCCTACTCGAAACGTCTCATCGAAACCGGCGCTCTGACCGATGATTCCGATCGTGAGCTGGTGCAAGCCGCGCATGCCAAGGTTGACGCGGCCATTGCATTCGGGCGAGAAAGTTCATACCCGGATCCCGAAGAGGCCATGCAACATGTATTTGCGTAACGGTCTGCGCCATCTCGCATCGTACCTATTGATCAAGGAGACTTCACATGGCTGAAGCAGAAACAATTACAGCCGCCAAGACGGCACACAAGAGGCTGACGATCGCACGTGCCATGGCAGACGCCATCGCGCACGAAATGCGAACCGATGAACGTGTATTTGTCATGGGCGAGGACATCGGACCACTTGGCGGTGTTTTTGGCAATACCCGTGGACTGATCGAAGAATTCGGTCCTGAGCGCGTGCGCGACACGCCCATATCCGAGACCGGATTCATAGGTGCTGCCGTGGGTGCGGCCATGGATGGCATGCGCCCAGTGGTTGAACTCATGTTTGCCGACTTTGTCGGCGTGTGTCTGGACATCATCTACAACGCAGCAGCAAAGAACTGCTATTTTTCCGGCGGCAACGTACATGTCCCTATGGTGCTCATGACGTCCACTGGTGCTGGCTATTCTGACGGAGGCCAGCACTCACAGTGCATGTACGGTACTTTTGCCCACTTGCCCGGCATGAAAGTGGTGGTGCCCAGCAATTCGTACGATGCCAAGGGCCTGATGACGGCGGCCATACGCGATCCCAATCCGGTTATCTACATGTTCCACAAGCGCTTGCAGGGCATGGGCTGGCTTGGCACCGAAAAAGGCGCTACGGTGGCTTGTCCCGAAGAGCCGTACACGGTGGAAATCGGCAAGGCCAAGACGGTGCGTGAAGGAGTTGATATCACCATCGTCAGCCTTGGCATGGGAGTACACTGGGCGTTGCAGGCGGCCGAAAAATTGGCCAGTGATGGCGTCAGTGCAGAGGTGGTCGACTTGCGCTCACTGGTGCCTCTGGATCGTGACCATGTCTTTGCGTCTGTCAAGAAAACAGGCCGACTCATCGTCGTTGACGAAGACTACAAGAGCTATGGCATTACGGGAGAGATCATTGCGACCATTGCCGAGCGTGACATCTCGGTCCTGAAGGCAAGCCCGCAACGGGTGGCATTTCCGGACATTCCCATTCCCTATAGCCGGTCGATGGAATATTGGGCGCTGCCGTCGGCAGACAAAATCATCGCTGCTTATCAGCGCATGGAACGGTGACCAATGGCAGACGTCAGAATTCCAACCGATTTGTGGGACGATGATACACAGGCTGTCATCACGTCTTGGGCGTATGACGATGGCACGGTCGTGAAGGAGGGAGACATGATCGTCGAGATCATGGTTGAGAAATCCCAGTTTGAAATCGCTGCACCCGCGTCTGGCACGCTGCATATTCGTGAATCCGAAGACGCTGTGCTCGACCGGGGCGCGGTGATTGCAACGATTGAGTAAACTGGATGGTGGTTGCGTTTTGCGGCCGTGCTCACATCGGCTGTTTATGGCATATCAGGCGCAGATACTGCTCCATCAGATGAAAAATTGCGCAATATGCCCTGCGTGGCCACGTAGCGCATGCACGCCTTGACGTCCACCGACAAAAATGCGTTTTCATGCAATGTCGCCTGAATGGTGTCGTCAGCGGCAAAGCCAATAGAACGCTCACCGTCCAGTGCAATGGCGCCGCTTCCGCGTTGAATTTTTGCGGGGACGCCGTTTTCGAGGCGTTGCCAGTGCCGGATACCGATGGGCCGCAACAGGCCTGGGGCGATGGGGGCCATGAGCATGAATTTGGGTGGTGCGCCACCCTTGCTGTCGCAGGGCGCCAGCTCAACGTACAGGCCGCCAGCCTCGCGTCGTCCGACAGGTTGCAGCAAACCACCTATGGACGACAGCCCGACGGCATCCGGTTCGGAAAAACTCAGATACAGGGCAGCAAGGGCATCTGCGTCCCACATCGCACCAGCCCCTATGAATGGATCGCGCAACACGGCCACGTCGACCAGTGCAATCTCGTGCAGGGTTTGTGTGCCCGCGCGAAAGATCTGTATGTCCAGACACTTGTTGGTGACAAGTGCAACGGCTGCGGGTATGCGCCCGCTGGCGTACAAGCCGACGGCCAGACCGACAGATGTTGGTTCATGTGTCTGCGGGTAAGCGTTGTTGGTACCCGTGGACAAGCCGGCTATGGGGACGTCAGCGCATTCCGACACAACAGCGCGATGCGTGCCATCACCACCCAGGACGATGGTTGCTGCCGCTCCAGCGCGTTGCAAGAGCCGGGAAGCGCGCTGACTGTCTTGCACGGTGCCAGTCACCGGCATGTCGAGTAGAGTCAGCGTGGGCCAGCGTTCAGAGGCTTTCGCATAGGCACGTTCCCTCTCCAGGTTGCGCTGCAGCAGGGCACAAAGCCCATGTCGGTCGGGCATCATGAGGACGTTGCGGATGCCGCATGAGCCCAGCGCCGCCAGCAGGCGCAGCATGATGCTGACCCTGTCTGCAAGCTGAAGATTGCCCGCATTGACAACAACGCGTCGGATATCACGCGCAGATGTGGGGTTGGCGACCACGCCGACGATGGGCGCGTGGCCACTGCCGGCTTGCGGCTTCGTCTTGTTGATCGCCGTGTTTGAGCTTGTTATGTGTCGGTTGCCAAGTGAGGTGTAGTCCATGTGTTTTGGGGGTGGCCAAAGCCCAAGGATCGTCTGACATGGGGTCGATGGGAGTGTCGCACACTTCCCTCGGAGTCTGTCGTGCTTTGGCGATCGTAGCGTTCTCGCAGAGCGGCGAAGCCAACCGAGTGGGACAAGCGGGCAAAAATGGACCGCTTGTCCCACCGGCGCAGTAGATTGGACCAAAGTCCGACAGGCTCCTGGGACAAAGGCTCAACGTGTGTGCAACATGGCTCGTGGCTGCACCTTCTGGTCAGCCCGCTTCTGGCCCCATCTGTCCGGCAGTCTCATAACAAGCGTAGCGCGAACATGAGGCTGGCTGTTGCAAACAGGCATGCGACAGCGGACGGACGTGGATCACGCGTTGTCACAGCTTGCCATCATCCTTGGTGCACGTGCATGTTACCCTCGCTCCATACACCTGCACACTGTGGCGTGGCTGCGGCAGTTTGGGCAGCAGCGCGCATGCGTGGTGGCCGCAGCCAGCGGCCGGAGCATGATTCCAGGTGCGTGAGCGGACGGCAGAGCCACGATGGACCTCAAGCGCATACTGACCGCGGCTGCCCTTGCCCTGGGGTTGGGGCTGCCGCCGGTTGCGGCCCACGCCGCCACATGCAATGGCGGCGATCCGGTCCGCCTGGCGGGGCAGGACTGGGAAAGCGCCGACTTCACCACGCATCTCATCCAGATCCTGCTGCAGGCGGCTTTTGACTGCAAGACCGACGTCGTCCCCGGCACCACCGCGGCGCTGGAGACGGCGCTGGCGCAGGGCGACATAGACATCATTGCCGAGCAGTGGACCGGCCGGGCGCCCATCATCCAGCAAGCCGTTGACGATGGAACGGTGCAGGTCGTGGGCGATACGCTGAAGGGCGGCGCAACGCAGGGCTGGTTCGTCCCGGACTACGTGGTGCACGGCGATCCGGAACGCAGCATAGAGGCATCCGCGCCCGACCTCAAGAGCTGGCGCGACCTGCCGCGCTACAAGGCGCTGTTTCCCGACCCGGAAGAGCCGTCCAGGGGCCGCTTTCTCAACTGCCCCCGCGGCTGGGTCTGCGAGAAGACCAACACCCGCCTGCTGGAGCTGTATCACCTGACCGACGACTACGTCAACTCCCGCGCCGGCACGGGGGCAGCGCTGGATTCGGCGATCAGCTCGGCCTTTGACCGCGGCGTGCCCATCCTCTTTTACTACTGGCAGCCCGCCGGGCTGATGGCCAAGTACGACTTTGCCAAGATAGAGCAGGCGCCGTTTGACCCAGCCTGCTGGGACACCGTCCTCAACGGTGGCGACCACATGTGCGCGTCGGATTTCCCGGTGGCGCACCTGGGCGTGGCCGTGACCTCCGGCTTTGCCGACAGGAATCCGCAGGTGATCCGCTTCTTCAAGCGCCTGCAGGTCGAGCCCGAACTGCTCAATGGCGTCATCCTCCAGATGACCGAAACGCACCGGGGTGGCAAGGAACTGGCGCAGGAATTCCTGCAGGAAAATCCGGAGGTCTGGCGCGCCTGGTTCGATGAGGAGGCAGTGGCCAAGATCAATGCGTTCTTGCATGTGTCCGATGCCGGCGCCGCATCGGTACCGACGGTGCCAGGCGGCGGCACGGGCGCTGGCAGCAAGCGGGAAAACAAGACCACCGCCGCATCCGGCTTTTTCCCCGACTGGTCCACCGCGCAAATCGTCAACCAGCAGTTGATGAACGTGGTCAGCGCTTACGGCACCCGCTTGCGCAAGGTGAGCAACCTGATCCTGCACAGCGTGCTGCTGCCGCTGGAGCGCGGGCTGGAGGCGATTCCGCCCTGGCTGCTGCTGGCGCTGGTTGCCGCCGTGGCCTGGCACGCCACGCGCAAGCCCGTGGCCACGGTGCTCTACGTGGCGGGGCTGTACGCGATCGGTGCCGTGGGCCTGTGGCAGCCGCTCATGCAAACGCTGGCGCTCATGCTGGTGGCCACCGCCATCACCATCGTCCTGGGCGTGCCGCTGGGCATCCTGGCGGCGCAAAGCCGGACGCTGCGGCGCGTGGTGACCCCGATCATGGACGCCATGCAGACGCTGCCCAGCTTTGTCTACCTGGTACCCATCCTCATGCTGTTCGGCCTGGGCAAGGTGCCCGCGCTGTTTGCCACCGTGGTCTACGCGATCCCGCCGCTGGTGCGGCTGACCACGCTCGGGCTGCGCCAGGTCGACCGCGACATCACCGAGGCGGCGCAGTCCTTTGGCGTCACGCGCTGGCAGATGCTGACCCGGGTCACGCTGCCGCTGGCGCGTCCCAGCATCATGGCCGGCATCAACCAGGCAACGATGATGGCGCTGGCCATGGTCGTGGTCGCGTCCATGATAGGCGCGCGCGGCCTGGGCGAGGACGTGCTGGCAGGCATCCAGACGCTGGACGTGGGGCGCGGGCTGCAGGCGGGCGTGGCCATCGTCATCCTGGCCATCGTCATCGACCGCATCACGCAGGCCTACGGCCGCACCTCGCGCCAGCGCCGGGCCGCGCGCAACCGGGGGAACCGCGCATGAGCGCGCAGCCGCTGCAGACCGAAACCCCGGTGAAGATCGGCATCCACGGCATCTACAAGGTGTTTGGACCGGCTGCCGCGGAGGCCCGGGCGCTGGCGCTGCTGCGCGACGGCGTCGACAAGGAGCAGGTGCAGGAGCAGACCGGCGCCAGCGTGGGCCTGGCTGGCGTCGATGCCCGCATCCCGGCCGACCGCATCACCTGCATCATGGGGCTGTCCGGGTCGGGCAAGTCAACGCTGGTGCGGCACATCAACCGGCTCATCGATCCCTCGGCCGGTGAAATCCGCGTCGATGGCAAGAACGTGCTGGCCCTCAGCCTGGACGAGCTGCGCGCATGGCGGCGCCATGCCATCAGCATGGTGTTCCAGAACTTCGGGCTGCTGCCGCACCTGGACGTGCTGGCCAACGTGGCCTTCGGCCTGCGCGTGCGCGGCGAGCCGGTGGCGCAGGCGCGGGCCAAGGCCGGCCAGTGGCTGGAGCGGGTCAACCTGGCCGGCTATGAAAAGCGCTACCCGGATGAGCTGTCGGGCGGCATGCGCCAGCGCGTGGGCCTGGCGCGCGCGCTGGCCATAGACGCCGGCATCATCCTCATGGACGAGGCCTTTTCCGCGCTGGACCCGCTCATCCGCTACGACATGCAGGACGAGCTGCTCAAGCTGCAGCAGCAACTGCACAAGACCATCGTCTTTGTCACGCATGACATCGCCGAAGCGCTGCGCCTGGGCGACCACATCGTCATCCTGCGCGAGGGCCGCGTCGAGCAGGCCGGCAGCCCGCAGGGCATCATTGCGCAGCCGGCCAACGACTACGTCCGGCGCTTTGTCATGCGGCGCGAATGAGCACGCCCGCTTGGCATGGCTGAAGAAGCTCCGCTGGCGGGATTTTTCCGGTCCGGACAGGCTGCCGGATCGGGCAGAGGAAGTCATGGACAACCGTTTCAACGACGACGAATGGCGCAACTGGCCCCACGGGCTCGACGGCGACCAGGACCCCGAGCGCCTGCTCGACGACCATGAGCTGGCCGATTACGGCGTCGACCCACCACCCGATCTCTTCCTGGACATTCCCTTTGTCCCGACCGAGGACCGGGTCATCCGCGCCATGCTGGACCTGGCCGCCGTAGACGGGGACGACATCGTGTACGACCTGGGTTGCGGCGACGGCCGTATCGTTGTGGCCGCCGCCATGCAAAGAGGCGCGCGCGCAGTCGGCATAGACCTGGACCCCATGCGCATTGCCGAAGCCATGGAGTACGCGGGCAACAGCCGCGTCGAGCACATGGTCGATTTCAGGGAGGGCAACCTGCTTGAAGCCGATTTCAGCGACGCGACCGTGGTCTGCCTGTACCTGCTGGACAGCGTCAACCTGGAGTTGCGCCCCAGGCTGCAGCAGGAACTGCGTCCGGGCACGCGCATCGTCTCGCACGCGTTTGGCATGGGCGACTGGACGCCGGATGCGCACGTCAAGTGCGGCAACGCCAACATCTACATGTGGATCGTGCCGGCGCAGGTGGCCGGCTCCTGGGAATGGCATGACGAACAGGGCCACCTGCACGAGCTGGAGCTGGAGCAGGACCACCAGATGCTCAAGGGCCGCATCCGGGTCGATGGCCGCGAGGCCCGGTCATTTGAGGCGCGGCTTGAGGGCGACCGGCTCGAGCTCGAGTTCCAGCTCCCCGGCAGCACCACGGCTTCCGTCCTGCGCGCGCGCCACGACGGCGACGAGCTGGTTTTCCTGCAGGAGCCGGCCGGTGCGTCCTGAAGAAGCAGGGGCGCAGATCGGGCCCTTTCCTGGGCCGGCGCTGCAGGTGTTTACTGCCACCAGCAACAAGGCTGGCTCAATCCGGCGGAGTTGCGGCAAGCAGGTCGGCAATGAGCGCCTCGTAGGTCGCAGCGGCCTGGAGCACGGCTGCGTCGGCGCGTGGCGGGCCGATGAGTTGCATTCCCGTGGGCAGGCCGGCGGCGTTGAACCCGGCCGGCACGCTGGCGCAGGGCAGCCCGCCGAAGGTCGCGTAGATGACCGTTTCCATCCAGCGGTGGTACGTGTCCATGGCGCGCTCGCCTATGGCGTCGGGCCAGCGCCGTGCCTTGTCAAAGGGCCAGACCTGCGCCGTGGGCAGCGCAAGCAGGTCAAAGCGCTGGAACAAGCCGAGCATGGCGGCGTGAAACTCGGTGCGCACGACGCTGGCCTCCATGAGGTCTGCGGCGCTGCAATCGCGGCCCTGATCGTATTCCCACAGCGCCTCCGGCTTCATGAGCTTGCGGTTTTCCTCGCGCGCCAGCAGCGGGCGCAGCCTGGCGCCGACCAGCACCTGGCGCCAGGTCAGCCAGGCGCGCCACACGCGCTCGGCGTCCATGGCCAGTTGCGCGGGCTCGACCAGCGCGCCTTCGGATTCAAGGCGGTGCAGCGCGTCCTCGCATGCCTCCAGGATGCCCGGTTCCGTGGCCAGGTGTCCGTCCAGGTTGCCCAGCCAGCCCACGCGCAGGCGCTTGAGGTCGGCAGCGTGGGTGGCGGCGGCAACGTTGAAGGAAGAGCCCAGCGACAACGGCGAATGACGCGAGTAGCCGGCCTGCGTGCCAAGCAGTTGCGCCACGTCGCGCACGCTGCGCCCCATGGGGCCTTCGGTGCCAAGCTGGCTGATCCAGGCGTCGCGCGCCGGCTCCAGCGGCACGCGGCCCTGGCTGGGCCGCAAGCCAAAGCAGTTGGCCCAGGCCGCCGGGTTGCGCAGGCTGCCCATGAAGTCCGAGCCATCGGCCACCGGCAGCAGCCGCAGCGCCAGGGCAGCGGCTGCGCCCCCGCTGCTGCCTCCGGCTGACTTGCTGTCGTCGTAGGCGTTGGCGGTGGTGCCGAACACGGCGTTGAACGTGTGCGAGCCCAGGCCGAACTCGGGCACGTTGGTCTTGCCGATCACGATGCAGCCTGTCGCGCGCATGCGGGCGACCATGAGCCCGTCGTGCTGCGGCAGCGTGCCCTGGACAAGGGGTGAGCCGGCGGAGGTGGGCAGGCCCCTGGCGTCGGCCAGGTCCTTGATCGCCTGTGGCATGCCGTGCATCCAGCCGCGCGGCTGGCCGCGCGCCAGCTCGGCGTCGCAGGCGCGCGCCTCGGCCAGCAGTTCCGTGTCGGGGCGCAGCGAGACCAGCGCCTGGTACCTGGGGTTCAACCGGTGGATGCGCTCCAGGTAGGCCTGCATGACCTCGTGGCAGGACATGCGGCGGGCGTGGATGGCGTCCGACAGCGCGCAGGCGCCAAGCGCCGTGATGGCGTCGTCCTGGTGTGCAGAAGCAGGCATGCTGAAAATGGTCGATGAAACGCCACAAACCGTCGCCCTGAAAGCCGGGCCGGCGCGGCATCCGCATGCGCGCCAGACCCTGTTGGGCACGGCCGGCGCAGAAGGGGCCACAGCCTTTTCGACCCCCGTGTTGCGCAGGCTTTTCTGGCTCAGGAGCGGCGCAGGACATATTACATGAGCCCCTGTTCACGCGGCGTGAAAATGCCGGCCTGACGAAGCTCGCAACAACGTGGGGGCCGGATTGCTGGATGAAAGCGGGGTTCGTCACCGCCTGACTCTTGCCGCGGCCCCTCCGTCGGTACACTGACCCCAAACCATGGAGACAACAGGCGCACCCTCACGCTGGTTCCGGCCATTCTGGCGCGGCGTCCTGAGCGCGCACGTGCTCAACGGCGCGGCGGTGGCGCTGGGCCTGCTGCTGGTCGCGGCGTCGGCCTATGTGTTCCTGGGCTCCTACGCTGCCATCAATTGCAGCGTGGGCGCGATCATTGCGTTGCTCTCGGATGGCATCCATCCGCGGCGCGGCAAGATCAACCATCTTGTCGCCGGCCCGCTGGTCGGGGTTCCCCTGTTCCTGGTGGTGCAGTTGCTGCGCGGCGATCCGCTGGCGCTGGGGCTGGTGCTCGTGGCCGGCAGCTTTGTCGCGTTCCTGGCCACGGCCTGGGGGCCGCGCGGCATGCCCACCGCCGCCGCGATCATGTTTGCCATGCTGCTGGCCATGGCGCCGCAGCCAGCGGCCAGCAGCAGCGAGGCCCTGCTGCGAACGCTGTGGTGCGCCATGGGCGCGGCCGGGTACGTGACGTACGGCACGATGGCCAACATGCTGCTCAACGGGCGTTTTCGTGCGCAGCTTCTGGCCAACCTGCTCGTGGACCTGGCCAGCCTGCTGCGGGTCCATGCCAGGCGCGTGACGCCCAGCGCCGGCCCAACCGTTGCGGCGGCGCAGGATCCGGCCACCCTGGAGCAGCTGCTGCAGTTGCAGGCGGCGCTGGCCGACCAGATGCAGACCGCGCGCAACATCATCCTGGAGCGTCCGCGCACGGCCCGGCGGCAGCGCCTGGCCGGCCTGCTCATGCTCGCGCTGGAGATGCGCGACCAGCTCATCGCCAGCGAGCTTGAGCTGGAGAGCGGCGTGCCGGAGCAGACGCGCCCGGTGCTGCGCGAGTTTGCTGCCATCTTGCACCGGCTGGCTGCTGACGTGGATGCCGTTGCCGACAGCCTGCTGCTGGGCCGCAGGCCACCGGCGCGGCGCAGCCAGCGGGGGGCGCTGGATCGGCACGTGAGCGCGGCGCGGGCAGGCGCAAGCGCACAAACCGACGACCTGGAACTCATGCGCCATGCGGCGCTGGTTCGCAGCATGGCAACGCGGCTGGGCTATCTGGATGGCACCATCGCCGATCTCACCGCCGTCGCGCGGCGCGAGCGGGCGCCGGACCTGCGTACCGTGCGCGCTGGCTGGCGGCTCTTTGTCAGTCCCTCGTACTGGTCGCTGCAGCCGCTGCTGCGCTTGTGGCACTGGCGCCAGCCGGCGCTGCGCCATGCCGTGCGCGCCGCGCTGGCCATAGGCACGGGCTATGTCGTGGCCAGGCTGCTGCCCTGGGGATCGCGGGACTATTGGGTGCTTCTGACCATCGTCGTCGTGCTTCGGGGCAGCCTGGCGCAAACGCTGCAGCGGCGCAACGCGCGCGTGCTGGGTACGGTGCTGGGCAGCCTCATGGCCGCCGTCCTGCTGGCGGGGCAGCTGCCTGCGGCGCTGCTGCTGCTCGTCGTCGTTGTTGCGCAGGGGGTGGCGCATGCCTTTGTCCTGCGGCGCTACGTCGTCACGGCGGTTGCGGGATCGGTGCTTGCGCTCATCCTGGCCGACATGCTTTACGCAGGGGGCGGCAGCCCGCTGTCTGCTTTTGCAGAGCGCGTGGGCGATACGCTGCTGGGCACGGGCATCGCCTGGCTCTTTTCGTACGTGCTGCCGTCGTGGGAGCGCCACGCGATCCGGCCGCTGGTGCACCGGGTCTGCCGCGCCATGGCACGCCATGCCGGGCAGTCGCTCACGCTGGCCGAGCAGGCGGAAATCACCGGCCAGCCGGAGCTGACGTGGCGCCTGGCCCGGCGCGAAGCCTACGACGCGCTGTCCGCGCTGGTGCAGGCCACCGGCCGCGGGCTGGCCGAGCCGCGCAGCGTGCGGCCGCCGCTGGCCGCGCTGGAGAAGTTCCAGGCCAGCGGCTACGAGCTGCTGGGGCAGCTCAGCGCCATCCAGTCCATGCTGCTGCTGCGCCGTGACAAGCTGCAGCTGCACGTCGTCATCGAGCCGCTGACGCGGGCCGTGGACGCCATCACCGCGGTGCTGGACCTGGAGCAGCCCAGCAGCAGCCTGCCATACTTGCGCGAGACCCCGCCAGACAAGGACATGTTTCGCGCCATGCCCGAAGACCTGCCCGACCTGTTCCTGCAGGATTCCACGCCCTGGTTGTTGCGCCGGCTCAACCTGGCCAGGGCGCTGGCGCTGAACCTGCGCGCCGACGCCGAGCGGGTGCTGCACCGGCTGCCTGCGCCATGAACGGCGTGCGCGAAGGGCCACCAAGCGCCGTACAGACGCTCGGTGTTGGCCATGGCTGCAGTCGGACCTCTAGAATACATTCCCTTGTGCGCGTCGGCGCCCTGTTCCGGGGCGTGCTGCCGTGGGGGACCAGGTCTGGCGCTTCCCCGACGGCGGGCTCAAGTCGTTTTTCCAAAGGCTGCCTGCCGCCTTTGGAAAGATGATTGTCATGAACCGAACCGGAACCGGAGGTCTCCAATGAACACAGCGTGTGCGCCGGAGCAGATCAGCGAGCTGAACGTCCCGGACTACGTCAGGCACGCCGGGCTGGTCGCCTGGGTGGGCGAGATGGCCGCCCTGTGCAAGCCCGACCGTATCCACTGGTGCGACGGCAGCCAAGCTGAATACGATCGTCTGTGCCAGCAGCTTGTTGACGCGGGCACGTTCAGGCGGCTGAACCCCGCCAAGCGGCCCAATTCGTACCTGGCCTGGTCGGACCCCTCCGACGTGGCGCGGGTCGAGGGCCGCACCTTCATCTGCAGCGAAACGGAAGAAGACGCCGGCCCCACCAACAACTGGATGGCACCCGACCAGATGCGCGCCAAGCTGCAGCCGCTGTTTGACGGCTGCATGCGCGGCCGCACGCTGTACGTCATCCCGTTCAGCATGGGACCGCTGGGCAGCCCCATCGCGCACCTGGGCGTCGAGCTGTCCGACAGCGCGTACGTGGCGGTCAACATGCGGCTGATGACCCGCATGGGCAGGGCGGCGCTGGACATGCTGGGCGAGCAGGGCGATTTCGTTCCCTGCGTACACAGCGTGGGCGTACCGCTGGCGCCTGGTCAAGAAGACGCAACCTGGCCCTGCAACCCGGCCAACAAGTACATCGTCCACTACCCGGAGACGCGCGAGATCTGGAGCTTCGGATCGGGCTATGGGGGCAACGCGTTGCTGGGCAAGAAGTGCCTTGCGCTGCGCATTGCTTCCACCATGGGGCGCGACGAGGGCTGGCTGGCCGAGCACATGCTGGTGCTGGGCGTGACCAACCCGGCAGGCAAGAAATACCACGTTGCCGCCGCGTTTCCCAGCGCCTGCGGCAAGACCAACTTCTCCATGCTGGTGCCGCCAAAGGGTTTTGAAGGCTGGAAGGTCACGACCGTGGGCGACGACATCGCCTGGATCAAGCCGCAGGCCGACGGGAGGCTGCGCGCCATCAACCCCGAGGCCGGCTACTTTGGTGTCGCGCCCGGCACCAACATGCGCACCAACCCCAGCTGCATGCGCAGCCTGCAGCGCGACGTCATCTTCACCAACGTGGCGTTGACCGACGACGGCGACGTCTGGTGGGAAGGCATGGAAAAGGACCACGGTGGCCAGCTTCCCGAGCACCTGCTGGACTGGCAGGGCAACGACTGGACCCCGGCCGACGGCCAGGCCGGGCGCAAGGCCGCGCACCCCAACGCGCGCTTCACCGTGGCGGCAACCAACAACCCGGTGCTTGACCCCGCCTGGGACGACCCGGACGGCGTCGTCATCGACGCATTCATTTTCGGCGGCCGCCGCTCGACCACCGTGCCGCTGGTGACCGAGGCGCGCAACTGGACCGAGGGCGTTTACATGGCCGCCACCATGGGCAGCGAAACCACGGCGGCCGCCACCGGAAAGCAGGGCGTGGTGCGGCGCGACCCCTTTGCCATGCTGCCGTTTGTCGGCTATCACATGGGCGCGTACTTTGGCCATTGGCTCGCGCTGGGCGAGAAGCTGCGCGCGCAGGGTGCCACCCTGCCGCGCATCTACTGCGTCAACTGGTTCCGCAAGGACGGGCAGGGGAACTTCATCTGGCCCGGCTTTGGCGAGAACATGCGCGTGCTGGGCTGGATGCTCGACCGCATCGAAGGGCGCGCTGCCGGCGAGCCCACGCCGCTGGGCATCGCGCCGCGGTACGAGGAGATCAACTGGAGCGGGCTGGACTTCAGCGACAAACAGTTTGCGGAGGCAACGGCGCTCAACGCCGAGCGCTGGGTCGAGGAGCTGCGCTTGCACGACGAGTTGTTGGCGCAGCTGGCCAGCCGCTTGCCCCAGGCCCTGTCCGATACGCGCCAGGCGCTTGCGCAGCGCCTGGCCATTGAGTCACGCTGAACCAAGGGCTCACGAAACTGCAGGTAGCCCAGGCCTGTGCGGGGCAAGGCAAGTCGCGCTGCGCGCGGCGAGCCGGAAAACCACCACCGTTCCAGCAGCCCGTTGACCAGCTCGACGCCGGTGTCGGAATGCGCGGCCTGCCGGCAGACATCAAGCGTGCTGCCTTGATGCAAAAAAGGCGGCCATGCAGGCCGCCTTCAACGTTGGGAAGGAGGAGCGCGCTTACTGCGCGGCTGCCAGCCATTCGGACACCAGGTCCTGGTTGTCCTCTATCCACTGGCGCGCGTTGGCTTCCTGGTTGTCGTTTTCGCGGTCAGCGACCATCAGCGTGCCGCGCGCTTCGCCATCGAGCTTGATGGCATCCAGGATCGCGTAGGCTCGGGGTTCGTCCTCCTTCAGGCCCTTGCGCACCAGCGTGTCGATTTCATTGGGGTCGCCGAACACGTTGTCCGGATCATCCAGGAAGCGCAGGTTGTAGCTGACCCACATCCAGTGCGGCTCCCATGCAGTGACCACGACGGGCTGCTCGCGCCGGATGGCATCGTCCAGCACGGCGACCATGGTGGCGTCGCTGCCTTCCACCAGCTTCATGGGCAGCTCGTAATGATCGATGACGTTGTGCGTGAGCCGCATGATGCCGGCACCGGGGTCTATGCCGATGATCCTGCCGCCGAAGTCGTCGGCGTGTTCAACCAGATCCGGAATGCTCCGTGCTTCCACGTAGTCGGGCACCGCCAGCCCCAGAGGGGCGCCGTCCATGTTGGGCCCCAGGTTCTCCAGCCTGTCCCTGGTCTTGGCGTAGTAGTCGGCCTGAGAGGTGGGCAGCCAGGCGCACATGATCGCGTCCAGGTCCCCGTTGGCCAGCCCCTCGTACATGAGCGCTGCGGACACGGATATGGTCTTGACGTCGTAGCCGGCGTCTTCCAGCACGCCCTTGGTCACGTTGGTCGCCACCGTGCAGCTGTCCCACTCGACGTAGCCCAGCCGGATGGTGTCCGATGCGGCATGCGCACCCAGCGAGCCCAGCGTCAGCGCAGCTGCGGCCGTGCCGCTGGCAATGAATTTGAGAATGGATCGTTTTGGCACAGGCAATCTTCCTTGCTTGAAAAATGTCATGAGCGCGCGGCCGTGCGTGGAAATTCCAGGGACCGCGTACGGCGTTGCCGGCTTGGGCTGGCGTGGATGGCCGCGGCGCCCACATGGAATGTGTGCACTGGACGCTGGCTTCATTGCAGCTGTTGCTGACGCCGGCATGCAGGTTTTTGGCGCTTGCCAAGCTGCATCATCGGCAGCTCGCTGGATGGACGCGGTCCGCAACCGCTGCGCGGTGGTCCGTCTTGTTGCGCGTGGCTCGTGGCAGCCGCAGCCTGCGGCGTGCGATGGCGGCCCGCCATGGGGCCGAGGACCACATGATCTTGCTGGAACGCGATGGGGATCAGCGGGTCTCCGCTGCGCCACCACGGCCCGTGTCAGCGAGGGGCAAGTGAAATGTCCGGAAGCTGGAACAGGATCGGCGCGCTGGGATCAGCGCTCAGCTTGCCGAAATCGGCCCCATGTCGATGCAGTGTAGCGCAAGTGCTGCAGCACTTGCGCGGCATCATCCCGTCGGGACAGGCAAGCCGGCGGCGGATGGCAGCGGTGGATCCGGTGCCGCGGTGCATCGCAAACGGACGCGGATGATGCTCCGTTTGAACCCGTACTACAGCGCAAGCGTCTTCAGCCAGCCGCGGAAATCCGCACCCAGCTCCGGATGCTGCAGCGCCAGTTCCACGGTGGCGTGCAGGAAGCCGTCCTTGCTGCCGCAGTCGTAGCGCTTGCCGTCGTACTGGTAGGCGTAAACGGTTTCGCTGTCCATGAGTCGCTCTATGGCATCGGTCAGCTGGATTTCGCCGCCCGCGCCGGGCTGTTGCTGCCGCAGCGCTGCAAAGATGGTGGGCGTGAGCACGTAGCGGCCCGCAATGCCCATGCGCGAAGGCGCATCCCTGGGCGTGGGCTTCTCCACGATGCGGTCGATCTCGATCAGCTTGGGGCTGTGGTGCTGGCCCGCAACGATGCCGTAGCGGCTGACCTGGTCGGCGGGGACTTCCTGCACGGCCACGATGGAGCGGCCGTGCTTGGCGTAGGCATCGATCAGCTGCGCGAGCACGGGCTTGCCGCCGTCCGGGCCCACCATCAGGTCGTCGGCCAGGAGGACGGCAAAGGGATGGTTGCCGACGATGGAAGCCGCGCACAGCACGGCGTGCCCGAGCCCCAGCGAGCGGTGTTGCCGCACGTAGCTGCATGCCATGTCGTCGGGCGCCACCGCGCGGACCAGGTCAAGCAGCGCATTCTTGCCGTCGGCCTGCAGCTCGCTCTCCAGTTCGTAGGCGGTGTCAAAGTGGTCTTCTATGGCGCGCTTGCTGCGGCCGGTGACAAACACCATGTGGCGGATGCCGGCGGCGTAGGCTTCCTCGACCGCATACTGGATGAGCGGCTTGTCGACCACTGGCAGCATTTCCTTGGGGCTGGCCTTGGTGGCGGGCAGGAAGCGCGTTCCGAGGCCGGCGACGGGGAAGACGGCAATTTCTACGGGGCTGTGGTTGGACATGGCGTGCCTGTGTTGCGGTTGTGTGGCTGCTGATGTCAGGCCAGGCGGGCCAGCTGCGCCCGGACCTTTTCAAGGGTGGCGCCAAAGTCGGCGGCGCGCTGGCGCTCCTGCTCGACCACCTGGGGTGGCGCCTTGGCAACGAAGGATTCGTTGGCGAGCTTGCTGCTGGCCTTGGCCAGCTGCTGCTGCAGGCGCTCGACTTCTCTTTGCAGGCGCTTTTGCTCGGCCGCGACGTCGACTTCGACAAACAGCGCGAGCCGCGCGTCGCGCACCACGGCGACCGGCGCATTTTGCGCGGCCCGGGCCCAGTCTGCGTCGCTGGCGAAGACCTGCACGTCGGCGAGCCTGGCCAGCGTGGTGAGCAGGTCGCGGTGCTGCGTGATGAAGGCGTCGTCGCCCAGCACGTACAGTGGCACGCGCTGCGCGGGGGAGATGTTCATCTCGCCGCGCAGGTTGCGGCAGGCGGTGACCAGCGCCTTCAGGTGGGCCATGTCCGCTTCCGCCGCCTCGTCGATGCGGCGGGTGTCGGCCTCGGGCCAGGGGGCCACGGCAACCATGTCGCCAGTCTTGCCGGCCAGCGGCGCCACCGCCTGCCACAGCGCCTCGGTGACGAAGGGGATGACGGGGTGGGCCAGCCGCAGCGTGGTTTCCAGGACCTTGAGCAGCGTGCGCCGCGTCGCCCGCTGCTGCGCGGCGTTGCCGTGCTGGATCTGCACCTTGGCGATTTCCAGATACCAGTCGCAGTATTCGTTCCAGACAAAATCATAGATGGCGCTGGCGACCACGTCCAGGCGGTAGTCGGTGAAGCCCTTGGTGACCTGCTGCTCGGTCTTTTGCAGCAGGCTTGCGATCCAGCGGTCTGCGGCGGAGCGCTGCAGCCCGGTGTCGCTTGTCATGCCGCAGTCTTCGCCCTCGCAGTTCATGAGGACGAAGCGGGTCGCGTTCCACAGCTTGTTGCAGAAATTGCGGTAGCCTTCGCAGCGCTTGGTGTCAAAGTTGATCGTGCGCCCCAGCGTGGCCATGGCGGCAAACGTGAAGCGCAGCGCGTCGGCGCCGTAGCCGGGGATGCCATCGGGGAATTCTTTCTGGGTGTCGGCACGCACCTTGGGTGCCGTCTCGGGCTTGCGCAGGCCGACCACGCGCTTGTCCAGCAGTTCGTCCAGCCCAATGCCCTGGATGAGGTCCACCGGGTCCAGCACGTTGCCTTCGGACTTGCTCATCTTCTTGCCGTGCGCGTCGAGCACCAGGCCGTGGATGTAGACGTCGCGGAACGGCACCTGCCCGGTGAAGTGCGTCGTCATCATGATCATGCGCGCGACCCAGAAAAAGATGATGTCGTGGCCGGTGACCAGCGTGCTGCCGGGCAGGTACAACGACAAGTCTTCGGTCTGCTCGGGCCAGCCCAGCGTGGAGAAGGGAACCAGCGCCGAGGAATACCAGGTGTCGAGCACGTCGGGGTCCCGCGTGAGGACGCCGGTGTAGCCGGCGGCGCGGGCCTTCTCGGTGGCCGTGGCTTCGTCGTGCGCGACGAACACCTGGCCCGCGTCGCCGTACCAGGCGGGAATCTGGTGGCCCCACCACAGCTGGCGGCTGATGCACCAGTCCTGGATGTTGTTCATCCACTGGTTGTAGGTGTTGACCCACTGCGGCGGCACGAAGCGCACTTGGC
>Ga0265293_10000836_pt1 | contig 70987 bp, 59 predicted proteins | sample Munlanlewell138R_FD_192505 | JGI IMG/M metagenome (GOLD analysis project Ga0265293, IMG submission 192505) | Leachate microbial communities from a municipal landfill in Southern Ontario, Canada - Leachate well 138R | ecosystem: Engineered > Solid waste > Landfill > Unclassified | place: Canada... | reverse complement strand
CACCGTACGAGCGGTTGAATGCCAGCGGCATCCTCACCCCGGAAAAGGCCAACGCGCTGAAAGAGAAGTATAACACACTGGACCCGTTCGATCTCAACCGGCGGATCGAAAAGCAATTACGCCGCATTGAAGAACTGAAAAAACAGGCCGGGAAAACCGCCGCTTGACAAACCATAACGAAAGAACTACCCCATGCCCGTCAACGATCAAAAATCAGCACCCCTTCGGTGTCTTTCTTATATGAGGCAATACACTTGCAGTTAGAAAACCTCAGTCTTTTAAGACCGTGATGAATGGCACCCATATTCCGGACCGCTTTGTCATGCCGGAGCAATGATAAGAAGACCGGAAGCCGCAGGCTTCAGCCCGCGGAGTGATTCACTTTTACAATCCGCCTTTTTATAATCCGCCAAATTATTTCCGGTTGCCTTTTCATGATGATTCCTTGATAGTGCCACGCTTTCACCCGCCGGGGAGTAGCTCAGTCTGGTAGAGCGCTTGGTTTGGGACCAAGAAGTCGCAGGTTCAAATCCTGTTTCCCCGAGATTTCTCTTATTTCCTAGAAAAACTTCATTTATTTAGGGTTTTTGACGTTTTGTTACACACGATTGCTACACAAACGGAGCAAGGCAATGGTTGTGAACATGACGGTAGACCACGTCACTTTAAGGGGCAAGATATTCTATTTTCGGATGAGAGTTCCGAAGGATTGCCTGTCAGCCATCGGGCGGCGTGAAATCGTTCAATCGTTGAAAACGGATGACCCTGTAAAAGCCAAGATTGAAGCGAAGAAACTGACAGCTCTATGGATGAATGAGTTTCACCGGATTCGAACTGCCTCCACGCAGGCTATTCCGGTCAGCAAATCGTCAATGTTTGATCCTGATGTATTTCGGCAGAGTTTGAAAACACAATGGGATCAAAGCCTGCCGGAAATCCTCGATCAAGAAGATGACAGCTCACTGGTGGCGCGAATTAAACTCTACGGTAAAACGGCCGGTATTGTCGGTGAGCGTGGCGACGACTATTACATTAGCTTGGAGGAAATCGGCATCCAGTGGCCGCTGACGCCTTTAGCTACCCCGGGGCAAAACCGTATTCGAAAAAGGACATTCTGCAAGTTCCTTCAGCAGATGAGAAACGATATTGCCACCGCATTGGATAAGTCTTTGAATGAAATCGATCCGCCCATTAAGACCGCCGTTTCAGTTACCGCTTCCCGGACAGTCACGGCCTCTTCTCAGATGCATGATCTTTCTGATGTTGCAGAATTGATGATTGCGGCAAAACAGCGCATTGCTAAAACTATAGCCACGATCCGTGCAGACATTCGCATCCTGAAAGAGTGGACAGGCCGGACATATGCCGAGGATTTCACAAAAGAAGATCTGATTGGTTTTGTCAGAAACTGCCTTCCGTATATCCCCGCGAATATGGTGAAGAAACGGGAATATAAAGGGCTGCCTCTGCAGGAATGTATCCGGCTGACAAAAACATCACCGGAGACCTTTGCTCCAATCTCTGCAGTCACCTGCGAGAACCGGCTGGGAAACATTATTGCCGTTTTCAAATACGCAAAGGATGACGTCGGGTGTATCGTAATTAATCCCGCCAAAGGTATTGAAGTTCCTCAAATTCACATTCAGAAAGACGTCGCGCGCGGGTTCACACAAGAAGAGCTGAATACTTTCTGGCAAGCTATCCAGCCTTTCGCCCTGAACTCTGAACAGCCATCCCGTTACTGGGTGTCGACTCTCTCTCTTTATCATGGATTCCGGCTGAACGAAATCTGCCAGCTGAGAGCATCGGACGTTTACGACGACAGCGACGGTATTACTGTCATTGATATAAACGAAAAGCATGAATTGAAGTTGGTGAAAAATGATCCCTCAATCCGGATTATACCTGTTCATCCGTATGTGCTGAACGATCTTGATTTCAAAGCGTATATCGCCAGGCGAAAAGCGGATGATACTAATGGGCTGTTGTTCCCTGATTTGACTTTTGTGACATCCAAGGGATACGGAAGCAAAATATCGACCTGGTTTGCACGCTGGAAAAAGGTATGGCTGCCGACAGAGTCCCTGCACAAACACTTCCATGATTTCAGATATACATGGACTCAATACGCACAGAACGTCGCGAAAATCCCTGACCGGTATGCGCAGGAAATTACAGGCCATGCCGTCGAAGGCGTATCAAAAGTCCATCTCGGCTACAGCGGACGACTCAAACCAGTGGATTTGTTGGTGGAACTGAAAAAGGTGCAGTATGGCTGGGAAGCTGATTCGTAAACTTAATACCCCGCATTCTTCATAATCTCAGACATCGACACCGAGCGTGCCTTTGCGATTTAGCTGCAACGCAAGGGGACGCCGAAGCACAGATAAATTTTGGGAATATATATTTAGTGCTTATCTACTACAGCCCCAATTTATATTTAAATCCTTGTCAACAGTACTATTCGTAAAAATCAAATATCACGGAATAATTTTAGTTTTTATAATAAAAACATCTGCGATTGCAGCGCGCAATGCGGTTGCCGCCGGTTGCTGTGCTGCACAGTCATTGCGAAACGGTTTTATTCCGGTTTCAGTGCCGGCGCTATCTCCGGCGGTTACATCCCACTTTTTGAAAGATACATTCTGAGCATGGCGGGAAATATTGAATTTTAGTTGATGAATCATACGAAATTACTGTGGAGCAAAAACAATAAGCAGCGTGAAAACAATCAAGGCAGATTGAGAATTAAGACCTTATGACATAAAGCAAAAAAATGCTATAATCAGCAAAACAATCATATTGGATTTTCTTTCAAATAAAGTTATTTTTTTATCCGTTGGTCACACTCACTTGTGTGTGTAAGGAGGGTTCAGAGCAATCGTAATGAAAGGCAAAGTGTATGAATAAGAAGTTACAATATCTCATTAGTATGTTAGTTGGAATCACAGCAATCGCATCCGCGGGTATCATTACCAATAATGTGTACTTCAGTGATTTTACAGATGCAGGAAAGACTGATCTGGCTGATTATGGATGGGAGACGTTGAACGGCAATCATCAGGCTACCGGCAATTCAATGGCCGTTAATGACGGGATTGTTTCTATTGGTAACAGGAAAGCCGGATACGATTTCGGACAAAGTTATGCCTTGAGTTCAACAATTCTTGGTGCAGACGTTTATGTAGATGAAATGTGGATGCGTTTACGAATAAAGTCAGGCGGAGATAACGATGGGACAAATGTTCGAATCGGACTGGGAACGCTACCTCTGGTTCAGGAGCAGTCCGGACGTTTCGGGTCAGTAGCAATTCAATCGCATAACAATAACGAGGCTTCCGCCAACCGTTTCGCTGCATGTGCGCAAAACGTCCAAAGCGCATGGAACAACACCCTGGATAACAGCAATTTCGTCGAGTTTTTTGTGCGGTATATCGATGTCAGCGGTCAAATAAAAGTGGATGTGTGGTATAACCCAGCTGATGCGGACAATCTCGGTGCTCCGGATTCATCTACAACTCAAGATTATAGTGCTACGTACGGTGCCGGATTGATTAGCCAATTGGAGATTAATTCATGGGGAACTAGCACCCCGCACCTGCTAGATGCCGTTGAGGTCTGGACGGTGGTTATTCCGGAACCATCCACTATGGGGCTGTTTGGGATCATTGGTGCCGGATTACTCATTTGTCGCCGGAAGATACGATAAATTTAAAATCTAAAAGAGTTTGTATTATAAGAAATTTATCGGTTAGGCAGACGCTGGGGTACTGATGAAAAAAATCAGCGCCCCAGCGGAATTCGATTTGGATTCATCCCGGCAGAGGTCCATTGCCTGTACCGCCGCTAAACCGGCTGCTCGCTTGTTGCATCTTTAATAATAATAACATTCGTAGCGCATGCGTTCTGAACTGCCTGAATAAAGGAATTTTCCGGATCGATTCCTGCCATGTCAGACTGCCCAGAAAAGATAAAAAAATGGAACGCCTCTTCAGTAAGTGCAGATACAGTTATATTGAATAATGCAATTAGGATAATTATTTTCATGATGCTCTCTGTCGGTTTTTCCAGTGGATGCGTTACTGGCTAAATAAATTTCTCGGATATGGTTTCTTAATGAGAAGGATAATCTATAATCAAAAATTTTACATAAATGTTTATGAAGCAATTGTCATTCATTATTCCGGCGGTGTTCAGTGCCACGGCATTTTCAGACGAAGCGATGTCGAAAAACTTCGCAGAACGTCCGAATATTATTTTTATTCTGGCGGACGATCTTGGTTACGGCGATCTGAGTTGCTACGGACAGCAGAGATTTTCAACGCCGAACATTGACCGGCTGGCAAAGGAGGGCATGCGTTTCACGCAGCATTATTCCGGCAGTCCGGTTTGCGCGCCGTCACGTTGCACTTTAATGACTGGGTTGCATACCGGTCATGCACCGATTCGCGGGAATTTGAATTTTGTAATGCCGCCGTTTTTTTTGGAGGGGCAGATTCCGATGCCACGGGAAACTTTTACCGTTGTAAAATTATTGAAATGCGTCGGATATACGACTGGAATTTTTGGTAAATGGGGACTCGGCGCACCGGATTCCGGCAGCGAACCGCTGGATATGGGATTTGATCGTTTTTACGGCTATAATTGTCAGGTTATGGCACACAGCTACTATCCTTATTTTCTCTGGAACGATCGGATGCGCGAAATGCTCTGGAATAATTTCGGCACGCAGTGCATCGATTACGCACCGGATTTTATTCACCGTAACATGCTGGACTTTGTGCGTGAAAATAAAACGCGTCCGTTTTTCTGTTATTATGCACCGGTGCAACCGCATGCAGATATGATCGCACCGGAAAAATATATGGAGAAATATCGCGGGAAATTCCCGCCGGAAAAATCGTACAAAACAGAAGGAACTCCAGAAAATTTCCGACGCGGACCGTATGTGTCGCAATCCGAAGGACACGCCGCATTTGCAGCGATGATGAATATGCTGGATGATTACGTCGGTGAACTTCTCAACGAGCTGGAAATTCTCGAACTAAGGGAAAACACGTTAATCTTTTTCTCATCTGATAACGGGCCACATGAAGAGGGTGGACACGATCCGGAATATTTCAATTCAAACGGATCATTGCGCGGTATCAAACGCGATCTATATGAAGGCGGAATCCGCGTTCCGCTGATTGCCTCGTGGCCGGGAAAAATTTCCGCCGGTGCGGTTTCAGATTATGTTTCCGCGTTCTGGGATTTTCTGGCGACTGCCGCCGAACTCACAGGGCAGAAGATTCCGTCGCAAACAGACGGAATTTCAATGCTGCCGGTATTATTCGGCGGTGAACCGGCGCCACGAGAATTTCTCTATTGGGAAATTCGTGGAGGCGGCGGAAAGATGGCAATCCGCAAAGGTGACTGGAAGGGCGTCCGTTATAATGTAATTGAAAATCCGGGTTCGCCGCTGGAACTTTATAATATTGCGATTGATCCACGTGAAACATCAAACGTCGCGGCGCAGTATCCAGAAATTGCAAACGATCTGGATCGGTTGATGAAAAATGCGAGAACAGAATCTGAAGATCCACGTTTTAATTACCGGTAACTCGAATTTGTATTGTAAGCAATTTTATCGGTTATGCAAATGGCAGGGTATTGATGAAAGACATCAGTACTCCGGTGTGAAATGTGTCCGAAATTGTCGATTGATGCGATCCATTGGAATTGGAACTTGTCGCAGGACACGCTGCTGTATTCAGGAGCGTGTAAAATTTTGCAGAAACTACACGCTCCTGAATACTGGAAGTGTGTCCCACAAGTTCTTGTACGGTTATACTAAAAATTAAAATGCTCTAAATGATTCAGCCGGGATGTTATTCGGGGATATTTTTGTGCCGGAATTCAAGAGGAGAAGAGTTCGTCACGCGGCGGAATGCCCGGGCAAAATAATTGGCACTTCCATATCCGCATGCTGCAGCAATCTCAGTAATATTTTTATCTGAATATCTGAGAAGCTCCACGGCATGTCCAATGCGTTGTTTTTCAATATACTGTCCTGGGGGAAATGAAGTCCATTTTTTAAATTCCCGTGCAAAATGCCATGTGCTGCAACCGGCAATGGATGCAAGCTGCGGCAGTGTGAGCGGCTTGCGCAGATTGGCTTGGCAGAAATTAATCGCGCGCTGAATGCCAATTGGAATTTTTTTATTGGCGAAGCGGTTCTGCATATATTCAATAAAAGAAAAACCAAAGCTGGATGCAGCATGTGCAATTTCCTCCGGAGTATTGATACGACCGGCATATGCCTGCTGGATAATAAAGGCTGCCCGGTGGAGAATTGGATGAGATGAAGGAATATGCATAACCGGTCCGTATTGTTTAATGAATAATTTCCACGCCGGCAGAAAGATGTTGCCTTTTAATGTAATAAAAATAATGTGCCATGGGTTGCTACCTTCTTCAAAATAATACTCGGAAATATCCGGAGAGGTCAGAATAAACGCATCTTCTGCAGTGATGGTATGCAGAACTCCTTTGCGTTTCAGTTTTCCTGTTCCACTGATCGTATACTGGAAAATGGATTGCCCAGGCTCGCGGGTACGCAGGTTAAAATGGTAGCGTGAACTGCTAATCAGAGTATGTCCGCAGTGCGGAATAAAAAGATTTTTTAAATGCGAAATGCGATGCTCTCGAAAGGTCATATGCCCGTATTGCATAGATTCAATATTTTTGAGCAAAAAAGGATCCATAAAACGACTCCTGAAACTGATTTAAGGTGCAACGATAATCTATCGTAGATTATAAAATATAATGCTGTGTAAAAAGTAAATAAAATAAAACATGAAGCAAAAAAATACTAATTTTGGCAAAACAATGCACTCTGTAAATTAAATCGGTTTTATTATCCTTTTGATAATCAAAATTTAAAATTGAACTGAAAGGTGTACTTATGAATAAGATTAATGCGGTTGTGCTGATGAGTATTTTTTTGCTTTGCACCTCAGTTTGTTCTGAGCATATTTTTTCAACAGATTTCTCCGGACGATCCTCCCTGCCTGCTGAATGGCGGGTTACGAATAATTCAAATGGTGTTTCTGTTTTGAACGATACATTAAATATCGGCGCGGCAAGAGTGATTGCAGTGTTCCCTGAATCCTATGCTTTGCGCTCAGGCACAGGTGCGAGCAATCAGGTCAGCGAGTTATGGGTGCGATTCCGCCTTACCATTACTCCCGGAAGTTTGACCGGAGAGGTTATCCGGCTGGGGCTGGGCGATAATTTGATTGTCGAAAGTGAGCTGGGCCGTTCAGCCAGCGTGCATTTCAGAACATATAGTACCTCGAATACATTGGAGTTTACGTCCGTTGCACAAAATAATCAAGCGGCAACACTTCGTCCTGAACATGTGAGGAACGAGGTGGATGTATATTGCTGTTTAACGGACGTTGGCGGACAGCTTAAAGTTGATGGGTGGTATAATCCTTCTAATTCCGTTAATCTGGGGAATCCGCAGGTTTCCAGAACAGCCGCATATAATACGACATACGGAAATGTATTCAGCCGAATAGAAATTAATGCCTGGTTTACAGAGTCCGGACACGCTTCAAATATTCGGGAAGTTGTTGTGGGAACAACATTTGAAGATGTGAGGCCGAAAGTGAAATCAATTTCGCTGTTCTTACTTCATTAACAACAGCATGGAAACTCAGTATAAAAGAATAGGATAGAAAAGGAGTAGCGGAATGAAAAAATTACAAATAATTATCACAGCGGTCTGTTTATGTTGCAGTCATACATATAGTGAAATCATTTATTCAATAGATTTTGAAAATGAAAAATCGATTCCTGAGCAGTGGATTTGTGTTAACGTCGGAAAAGCCAGCACGATAGAAGTCCGCAATGGAACATTACGTGTGCGTGCCGCTCAGATCGCGGTACCTTTTAGCCAGTCATATGCGTTAAAAAGCGGGACTAAAGCAAAAAATAAAACCGCTGAACTATGGTTGCGCGTCCATGTTGATGTAAAAGGCGATGAGGATGGTGCGATTCTTCGTCTCGGGCTCGGAGATTCCGCGATTCCTCATGAACAACTGGGACGGCATAGCTCCATGCATCTAAAAGCGTTCAGTTCATCTAGCTCTCTTGAGTTTGAGAGTATTGTTCAGAATCGTGGAGGAAAAGCAACCTGCCAGAATGTTCGAAAAATGATTGATGTATTCTGCCGGTTGACAGATGTGCGAGGGCAGTTGCAGGTTGATTGCTGGTACAATCCAGCCAATCCAGCAGAGTTAGGCCGTCCCACTGTAAGTAAAGCTGCAGCATATGAACCGCTCTATGGAAGTGGTGTGATTGATCGATTCGAAATTAACACCTGGAGTACGACAACACCCCATCAGATCGAGAAAATCGTTGTCGGAACAACTTTTGACGATGTTAAATAAACTCTAACGCCTTGGAGATAAAATGAAACGCAATATTACATTAAGCATTTTTTCATTATTGATTACTTTTAATACCGTATATGGAGTTTTTGTCAGCGTACATGCTGCTGCACCGGATAATGTAAACAATCAGGGACGATTTATTGCAGATGAACGGGTTGTTTACAGGGTCGATAATCCGCAGACGAGCCGGCTATACAATCCGACAATTGTTGCGGGTAAGGATCGGCGGATTATTATCGCGTTTGAGTTTTCCGGTTCGCCGATGCCTGTAATTCCGAATCAGAAAGGCACCGGAAAATCGTTGATTTATACCTCCGATGATGCCGGTGTGACCTGGGATTACCGGTTTAATTATTCGTTAATGCAAAGCCGGTTGTTTGTCGCTGACGATAAAATTTACTGTTTTGGTCATTACGGTCACCGCGGTGATCTCGCAGTTTTCGAATCAAAAGATAACGGAAAGACCTGGTCAGATCCTGTTACATTGACCGACGGGGAGTTGTGGCACAGCAGTTCACATAATGTAATCGTAAAAAACGGATTCGTCTATTTTGCAATGGACCGGAAAGATGATCCGCAAATGGAGCTGACCTGGGACGTCAGCGAATTTACACCGGCATTGATTCGCGGCGATCTGTCAAAAGGGCTGTTAAATTCCAATGCGTGGACATTTGCGTCTGCAATGCCGTTTTATAAGGTGGTTAAGGATGCCGAAATGAATTATTTTGGTATACCGTTCTGGGGTGGATATTATCCGAAAAAGGCGATGGTTCAAACAAGTACCAAACGGATTGGATTTCCGCCGGTCGGCTGGCTGGAATCGAATGTTGTACAGATTACAGCCCCGGATCATTACTGGTATGATCCAGACGGGAAAACATTTCACATTTTTTCACGGGCGCATACCGGACGCAGTAATTTTGCAACCGTTGTCAAAGCTGTAGAGCGGGACGACGGAACAATTGAAACGATGCTGGAAACCGCACCGTCCGGTGTAAAACTGGTGTATACGCCGCTACCGGGAGGGCAGATGAAATTTTTTGTTCTGTATGATGAACAGACAAAGCTCTACTGGTTGCTTAGTACATTGGCCGTTGACAGTATGACCCGTGCAGACCTGCTGCCGTTAGACCGATACGGGCATTCGGATAACGAACGCCGGTCCCTGCAGCTTTCATTTTCAAAGAATATGGTGGACTGGTGCTTTGCCGGACTGGTTGCAATGGGCAATTCAGAAAAAGAGGCCCGTCATTATGCGTGTATGGATTTTGATGGTGATGATCTGGTCATCCTGAGTCGTTCCGGCGATCAAGATGCAGAGTCCGCACATAACGGAAATATAGTTACTTTTCACCGTGTAAAAAATTTCCGGAATCTTATTTATTAATGCAATGCACAGGAGTTTCCGATGACCATTGGGTTTATTGATTTATCCATTATTATCATTTATTGCGCTGCCATGGCATATATGGGATTTCACTTTTCTAAAAAAAACACATCTACGGAGGAATATTTTCTAGGCGGCCGTTCATTTCCCGGATGGGCCATCGGAGTGAGCATGATCGGAACATCGATCAGTTCTGTAACATTTATTGCGTATCCGGCAGATGCTTTTAAAACAACCTGGGTGCGGTTTGTTCCGGCACTGGCATATCCGCTGGCGGCCATTCTGGCGGTAAAAGTGTTTATTCCTTTTTTCCGGAATAACAATGTGACAAGCGCTTATGAATATATAGAAGCACGTTTCAGTGCCGGCTTGAGAGTTTATTCTGCCTCGGTTTCTCTGCTCGGACAGATTTTTAGAATCAGTATTATTCTATATCTGCTGGCATTATTGATGCATGAACTGACAGGGATTGGTTTAAGCTGGTGCGTACTATTTTCCGGTGCAGTGGTTTCAATCTATACAATCGTCGGTGGAATAGATGCTGTTGTCTGGACGGATGTTATTCAGACAGTCATTCTTTTTCTTGGCGGTATAATTTGTATTGCATTGGTTGCCGTGCAGCTTCCGGGTGGATTCGGAGAGATTCTCTCGGTGGGTATAGAACATCACAAATTCAGTTTTGCCGATATAAAAGACGGCATGATTATTCCGGCCAAATGGGGATTCAGTCTGTCTGAAAAAACTGTGACAATGTTATTTCTGATGGGATTCATCGGTTGGATTAACGGACATACTGCCGATCAGAACATGGTTCAGCGTTATTGTGCTTCGAAAAGTGAAAAGGATGCCAAGCATGCCGTCTGGATTGCCTGTCTTTCAAGTATTCCGGTGTGGGCATTTTACATGTTTTTGGGAACAGCGCTTTATGTGTTTTTTTCCCGTTTCCCGACAACAACGGCAAGTGAGATTCTTTCCGGAGTTCAAAAGGCAGAGCAGATTGTTCCATATTTTATCATGAATTATCTTCCAATCGGAATTCGCGGACTTGTAATTGTATCTGCACTGGCCGCCGCCATGAGTTCACTTGACTCTTCAATTAATGCAATCGCGACAATTTCAGTAGTGGATATATACCGCCGGCATCTTGTTAAAAATAAAACCGATCAGCATTATTTACGCGTTGCCAAGATCGTTGCATGTATTGCTTCTATATTAATGCTTCTTGGCGCGTTGATACTAATCCGGACAACAACTACCACCATTCGTGATATGCTAATGCTCATTGGATCGGTAATGACTTCGGGAATTCTTGGATTATATTTGCTTGGATTTTTTACCCGCAGGGCAACGGCACGGGCCGCTGTGATCGGAATTATTCTTTCAACGATTTTTACCATTTTTATGCTGTTGCACAGTCGCGACATTTTCGGTGGAGCGTGCCGGTTTTCTTTTGAAATGTATTATGTCGGTGTGATTGGGAATCTGCTGATGATGATTGTCGGATATTTTCTTTCTCTGATTCCGTTTTGCCGGAAAGAAAAAGATTTAACAGGATTAACCGTGTGGACTCAGGAGAAATAATGAGCCCGGACAGTTTTCCTGAAAAATTTCTGTGGGGCTGTGCAACGGCATCCTATCAGGTTGAAGGTGCTGCAAATGAAGACGGTCGCGGAAAAAGTATCTGGGACACATTTTCACATACGCCTGGAAATGTGAAAAATAATGACACCGGCGATATTTCTGTTGATCAGTATCACCGCTATAAGGAAGACATTGCCATTATGAAAGACATAGGCATTCAGGCCTATCGTTTTTCAGTGTCCTGGCCGCGGGTTATGCCGGCGGGACGCAGGGCGGTGAATCAAAAAGGACTGGATTACTATCACCGGCTGATTGATGCACTGCTTGATGCGGGCATTCAACCGTGGATGACGCTGTTTCACTGGGATCTCCCCCAGGCTTTGCAGGATGATTTTGGCGGCTGGAAATCTGTTGAAACAACAGATTGCTTTGCAGACTATGCAACGCTGATTGCAGAACAGTACGCGGATAAAGTAAACGGTTTTTTTACGGTTAACGAACTGTTCTCATATACAGATCAAGGGTATGATGCCTGTGTTTTTCCACCGGGAATAAAAGTCGGACGGAAGATACGCAATCAAATCCGGCATCATGCACTGCTTGGACACGGTAAAGCCGTGCTGGCACTGCGTGCTGTGACCGGCAATAAAGTGCCTGTCGGCATTGCAGAAAATCCGAAAATTTATGTTCCGATTATTGAAACACAGGAACACATCGAAGCTTCCCGTTGCGCAATGCGTATCGAAAACAGCCATTTTATTACAGCGGTTCTGGAAGAACAGTATACGCCGGAATATTTAATACGGGAGGGAGCCGATGCTCCTGATTTCACCGCTGAAGAAATGCAAATAATCGGAACCCCGCTGGATTTCATTGGAATAAATGCGTATTACCCGACGTATGTCCGCGCTGCGAGCAATGCATTGGGGTATGAAATTATCCCGGTGCCGGAAAAATATCCTGTTATGGGAAAACCGTGGATTAAATTCGGACCGCAGATCATTTACTGGTCGGCGCGGCATTTGAAAGAAATATGGGATATAGAAAATCTGTACATTACTGAAAACGGATGCGCGGCCACGGATCAAATAACACCGGACGGCAAAGTGCTGGATGTCGACCGGATTCTTTACCTCCGTGAACATTTCCGTTCTGCAAAACGCGCCATTGATGAGGGGTATCCGATCAAAGGATATTTTGTCTGGAGTCTCATTGATAATTTTGAGTGGGCGGACGGGTATGATACGCGTTTTGGTATTGTATATGCAGATTATAAAACATTGAAGCGGACACCAAAATTAAGTGCCGGTTTTTTAAAGAAAACAATTTCTAACAATCATCTTGTTTAATTCTTAAGGAGTTTCATGCCAATTCAATTTAACAGCACGGACAGAATGTTTATTCTGTCCGGACACAGTTCGGTTTATGCAATTCACATCCTGAACGGCGGAGAGATCGGTCATTTTTTTTGGGGCGGAACACTGCCTGAAAATTATCAGGAGGAATTAAAAAAACCGCTTCTCGCGCGCGGATATTATCCGCAGCACCGTCCGGGTATTTCACTGGACGTTTTACCGCAGGAATATTCATTGCCGGATAACGGTGATTTCCGGACGCCGGCATATGAAATTATTTCCAGTGCCGGATATTTTTCTTCTATGCTTCAATATAAAGATCACAGGGTTGTTTCGGGGAAACCGTCGCTTCCCGGACTGCCTGCTGTATATGTGAATGATGATAGTGAAGCAGATACACTGTTTATTTATGCACAGGATGCCGTTTTGAATCTGAATGTTATATTACAATATACAGTGTTTTCGCAGTTGAATGTAATTGTCCGTTCTGTGAGATTTGAAAATTCAGGGACAGATCCGGTCCGGTTAAATAAGGCGATGAGCTGTTCTGTGGATTTTTCTTCGACTGATTTTCAATTGCTCCATCTCACCGGCGGATGGGCCTCCGAACGGCACATCACCGTCGAGCCACTGAATTGCGGGACAAAAATTCTGCAGAGTAGAAAAGGGCAGAGCTCACATCGGCAAAATCCGTTTTTTGCATTGCTGGACCCGCATGTGACAGAGACATCCGGCGCTGTGTATGCTTTTAACCTGGTATACAGCGGAAGCTTTTCCGGTGAGATTGAAGTGATTCCATCCGGGTTACTGCGTGCTCAGATCGGGATTAATCCATACGTATTTGACTGGACGCTTCAGCCGGGAGAGGGTTTTCAGACACCGGAAGCCGTGATGGTGTATTCCAGCAGTGGCCTGGGAGAAATGAGTCGTACATTTCACCGGCTTTATCGCAATAACCTTTGTCGCGGACATTATAAATCAAAAGAACGTCCCATACTTGTGAATTCATGGGAGGCAATGTATTTCAAGTTTAAATCGGATGACATTATCAAACTTGCCGGCATAGCACAGAAAGTTGGAATTGAATTAACGGTGCTGGATGACGGCTGGTTTGGAAAAAGGAATGATACCACATCTTCATTGGGTGACTGGTTTGTTGATAAAGAAAAAATTCCTGAGGGAATTGACGGGCTGGCACAGCAAATTCACCGAATCGGAACGGGATTCGGGCTGTGGGTTGAACCGGAAATGATCTCGGTGGAAAGCGAGTTGTATACAAAGCACCCTGACTGGTGCATTCATATTCCGGAACGTCCGTTAAAATTCGGACGGAATCAACTGGTACTGGATTTATCACGAACAGAAATACAGGATTATGTCGTTGATGTGTTATCGGAGGTTTTCAGCTGCGGACTGATTAATTATGTGAAGTGGGATATGAACCGCAGTTTATTCAATCTCGGTTCATCCGGCAGCTGTCCGCCCGGCGAATTATCTCATCGCTACGTTTTAGGATTATACGCTGTTCTTGAGCGAATTACGGCGGCGTTTCCCGATATATTATTTGAAAGCTGTTGCGGCGGTGGCGGGCGGTATGATCCTGGAATGCTCTATTATATGCCGCAGGTCTGGACAAGTGATAATACAGACGCTATCAGCCGGCTTGAAATTCAAAAAGGAACAGCACTTGTTTATCCGCCGGTTACAATGTGCGCTCATGTTTCATCCGTTCCGAATCATCAGACCGGACGGGTTACTTCATTAAAATTGCGCAGAGATGTTGCGATGTCCGGCAATTTCGGTTATGAGCTCGATCTTTGTAAATCGAATGAAGATGAACTCAAAGATATTGCCCGGCAGGTCAAATTTTATAAACAGATACGCCCGGTGATTACAGCCGGCGATATGTACCGGCTGATTGACATCCGTGAGAAAAACAGTTCGGCAGTGCAATACATTTCTGCGGATCGGAAAACGGTTATTGTATTCTATTATAATCTGTCAGGCGAAAGTCGAAAGCTGCTGCTTCAGGCTTTAGATTCAACGGCAGATTATTTCATCGAAAAAGATCAATCGTCATTTTCCGGCGGTGTACTGATGGAGCAGGGAATTAATATTCCGTTAGAGAATAATCAGCAGAGCGCAGTGATTGTTTTCAGAAAGTGATGTGAACAATTTATTATGGAGATGAAATTAAAAAACAGGACTGTGCGGCCTTTTATGGAGAGATGCTTTTTTGAGACATGAAATATGAAAGCTAATATGTGGAATATTTTCATTATTGTATGGATGTTTTGGAGCGCAGCGTTCTCTTCAGATATATCGATTCGTCAGATAACATTTGATAACGACAGTCATTTGCTCGGCCCATATAATCCGTGGTCACCGGATGATGAATGGATCGTTTACACGTGCGGTCCGAATCATTTGAATGATGTTGTAAAACGGACTCATGTAAAATCCGGCAGAAATGAAGTATTATTTGCAATAACGAATCAGACTGAGTTCGGGCCGGGCTGCGGCACTGCCAGTTACGGAGAAAATGGATCGGTTATTTTTATTTACGGCCCGCATAATGCGTCTGCGGAACGGAAATATGAATTCTGGCGGCGCAGCGCAATGATTGTGAATAAAACAGGCACTGCTTTTATTCCGGATGCGCGTGACATCATCGCACCTTTTTCAGCCGGCGCGCTGCGCGGTGGAACGCATTGCCACCAGTTCAGTAAAGACGGGCAGCGGATCGCCTTTACATATAATGACATGCTGGTATCACCGGATTTACGAACCGTCGGAGTTTCTGTTGCAGGGCGGCAGATAACAGTTGATGAACATCCGGAGAATCATAATGGAAAATGGTTCAGTTTATTATTAGTTCCGGTAAAAGAAAATCCTGTTCCGGGCTCCGGTGAACTTTCGCGCGCTTACGAAAACTGCTGGGTCGAATGGCCGGATGGACGTCGCGCAATCGCGTTTAAGGGGAATCATATCGCAACCGATGGAACATCGGTTACGGATATTTTTCTGGTAGATGTTCCGGAAAAAATCGAACCGCAGAATTCCGGCCGCCCGCTTGCCGGAACAGAAACAGAACTGCCGTTTCCGCCTGCCGGTGCGGCCGTTCGGGAACTCACTGATTTTTCAAAGCCCGGGTTGTTGAAAATAACAGCGCGTCCGCGTTTCTGGCTCAGCAGTACACCGGACGGCAGTGCAGTGTTTTTTCAGGCGGAAGATACTGCCGGAATTAATCAGATCTATTCTGTAAAAACAGGTTCCGGTGAAGTTTCGCAGATTACCGCGCATGAAGCGGATGTTTTCGGAACGGTCAGTGTTCATGCATCGGGAAAAAAGATTGCGTATTTGTGCGACGGGTCGGTTTTTGTAACATATCTGTCCGCCGGCGGTTCAGAACGGTTGACCGCCAAGGAGGAATATAATCCGGCATTTGTTTATTGGTCACATGGCGACCAGCTTGTTTTCGGGAACCGCAGTGCTGCCGGTGCACCGGTTCAGCTGTTTATGATTGATCTGTTCCCGCCGGCCACGGTTATTCCCCGTTCACGGTTTGATAAGAGCGGATGGGGCGCGCGGCATGAGACGATTCTGAAAGAAATTGAAAATAAACCGGAGCTGATTTTTGTCGGCGATTCAATCACTGAACGTTGGTATAGCGCCGGGAAAACGGTTTGGGATCGTTATTATAAGCCGCTGAATGCCGCCAATCTCGGTGTCGGCGGGGATGGAACTCAGCATGTGCTGTGGCGGTTAAAAAACGGTGAATTGGACAGAATTTCTCCGAAAGCCGCTGTTGTCATGATCGGGACAAATAATTCCAACGGGGATACTCATACTGCGGAGGAAATCGCGGATGGTATTATTGCAGTGGTTTCAGAACTTCGCGCCCGTATTCCTGAAACAAAGATTCTGCTACTGTCGATTTTTCCACGCGGGACATTTGCGCAGCGCGAACAGCTTCCGGCGCCGGCAGAATATAATGATCAGCGCAGAAAAAATGAGGAGGCCAGCCGGATTGCAGCGGAAATGGCGGACGGAAAACATGTGTTTTATCTGGATATCAACAGTGAGCTTGTTGACCGGAAGAATCGCGTAACTCCGGAAATAATGCCGGATTTAGTTCATCTGAGTTCTGCCGGATATGAAATATGGGCAAAAGCAATGAATCCGGTTCTCGGAAAATTAATGGGAACAAAACGCCTCCCTTAGAGTTTATGAAATGAAACCGTGGAACATAATTTTTATTGTGGCCGATGATATGGCACCGTGGGTATGCGGTCCTGATCGGCATCCGGATGCAAAAGTGCCGACGATTGATTCTTTAGCCAAAGAAGGCGCTTTATTTTCGAATTGTTTTACCGCATCGCCGGTGTGCAGTCCGGCACGAAGCTGTCTGTTAACCGGGCTGTATAGTACAGAAACCGGTCTTACGGATTATTTGTGTACTGATATTCATGATGATTTAGGCGTTGGAGAAGCAACCCAAACCTGGGTGAGAGAATTGCGGGATCATGGGTATCAAACCGCACTGTTCGGCAAATGGCATCTGGGCGAGGCCGATTGTTTTCACCCGACAAAATGCGGCTATGATGAATTCAAAGGCTGGCGTTCAGGCGCCGGAATTTCTTTAAACCCGGAAATGGAAATTGACGGAGTCAATGTTACTGCATCCGGGTACAGCTCTGATCTCATCACAGATTATGCGATCGATTTTATAAAAAAACGGGCTGATGCCCCGTTTCTTGTTTCATTGCATTTCTGGGAGCCCCACGTCAATCAGAACATCACTACCAGTGACGGCGATAGAACATGGCATCCGTTGAAAGATGATGATTGGGATTTATTCAAAGATATTGATCCGGAAGTTCCGAATCCGGATTATCCTAAACTGGATATTCCGCGAGTGAAACGGATGACTAAAGAATATCTGGCCAGTGTTCATGCGGTTGACCGGAATCTCGCCCGGATTTTAAATCTGCTGAAAACAGAGCAGATCGATGATCAGACGGTGATCATTCTTACGTCCGATAACGGATATAATTTAGGGCATCATGGAATCTGGCATAAGGGCAACGGATGGTGGATTCTCACTGATAATCGCGGTGACCGTCCGAATATGTATGATAATTCATTACGGGTTCCGACAGTTATTAAATGTCCGTTCATAAAAAACCCAGGAATCGTTATTAATGATCCGATATCAACATTCGACTGGTTTCCTACGATTCTCGGAATTGCGGGGATAGAGCCGGCCGAACGCATAACTGTTCGCGGAAAGAATCTTTTACCGGTACTTCAACATAGTGAGGCTATTGAAAGAGACGGGCTGTTTATGCAGTACCGGATGTGGGACTGGAATCAAACGGGCGCTGACCTCCGAGCATGTCGTACAAAAAAATGGAAATTGATTATCGATTTTAAAAATACGGTTCCTAATGAACTGTATGATCTGGAAAATGATCCGCATGAAACAGTTAACCTGTATCACTCAGATTCTCCGGAAATAATTGATTCAAGAGAAGCATTGCTGATAAAAATTTTAGAAACAATGAAAAGTATCGATGATCCGATACTTAAACGGTTGGAAATATGTAGCGGAAAATTCGATGGCGAATATGGCTGGATTTTACAAAGAGGTTTCCCCCGAACACGTTGATATATAATTTCCGAGGAAAAATATTATGGCTGACGGAATTTCATTGAATGGGATTATTCCTCCGCTGGTGACTCCGCTGATGGATCGGGATACGCTGGACGCAAGGGGGTTTGAGCGTTTGATCGAGCATGTTCTGTCCGGCGGTGTTCACGGGCTGTTTGTTCTTGGGACTACGGGAGAGGCGCCAGCACTCAGTTATAAGCTGCGCAACGATATTATATCACGTGCCTGCCGGCAGATCAGCGGGCGGGTACCGGTGTTGGTTGGTATCACTGATACCTCATTTTCGGAATCTGTGGCGCTTGCCGGAAGAGCTGCTGATTGCGGTGCCGATGCCGTTGTGCTAGCTCCGCCTTATTATTTTACTGCCGGGCAGGCGGAGCTGATTGAATATGTAGAGCATCTGATCGAAGAACTGTCTCTGCCGCTGTTTCTTTATAATATGCCGGGCTGTACAAAAATTAATCTCGAACCGCAAACAGTAAAATACCTGGCACAATTTAAAAAAATTGCCGGATTGAAAGACAGTTCCGGCGACATGGTTTATTTCCATCGGGTAAGGGCGCTTTTAAAAAACCGGCCGGATTTTTCTTTTTTCACCGGACCGGAAGAACTACTGGCGGAAAGCGTTCTTCTTGGTGCAAGCGGCGGGGTTTGTGGCGGTGCAAATATGTTTCCGGACCTGTATGTTCGTCTATATAATGCGGCAAAAACCGGTGATTTAAAAATCATCAGAGCACTGCACGAAAAGGTTATAGAAATCAGTACTACAGTGTATAGCGTTGGGAAACATGGGTCAAGTTTCCTCAAAGGTGTAAAGGCGGCTTTAAACCTGATGGGAATATGCAGCGATTTTGTTTCGGAGCCGTTTCACCGGTTTAAAGCGCCGGAAAAAGAGACGGTACGAAAACTTATAAACTCATTGGATTTATAACCGGGGTTGTAAATGAAGTGGAATTACCGAAATAGAAGACGTTAGAGAGAAAAATTTCGAAAATGAACGTCTTCGTTGCGATGCCTTCCGAGTGCATACGAAATGATGCCGTTTTTCATCTGATGGACATGGTTGTAGTATATACTGCAAGCGAGTCCACGTCCTCGGTCTGCCTGAACGGTTCCAAGTTTAATTTTAAGCTCATGCAGTCTTCTCGTCAAATTTTTTCAGTAGAGCACCATTTTTCTGATGGTTCGAATTGTCGGATGTTTAGAAATTTTTTATAACCCGTAGCCAGAAAACCCCAATCTTTTAAGACCGAGGATGAATGGCACCCATACTCCGGACTGGGAGCTATTATGCAGAAGACCAGAAGCCACGGGCTTTAGCTCGTGGAGTGGTTCACTAAAAAAATCATACATCAAAATGATATCAAAATATTTGAAAAAATCATAACCTAACAATCATTTGATGAGCCGATTAATCCTTTTATTCGGCTCATGATTATGTTTGTTTTTGAGCTGAATAATTTATATAAACGGCTCATGAAATATAACTGGCAGTTTCCAGAGTGGCCTGAGTTTCATTATGAAATCGCTGGAGTTCAGGATTTAATACTCAAGTTTATCGAAAAAACAGGACGAACAGACGGGCTTTTATCAACATTGCCGGAAACGGAAAAAACGGAAACGATTATTGACCTGATGGTTTCGGAAGCGCTTACAAGCGCGGCGATTGAAGGCGAAATGCTCAGCCGTCCGGATGTAATGTCCTCAATTAAAAAAAACCTTGGATTGCACGCTAAACCGGAAAAAACAGGAGACCAGAGAGCAGAAGGAATTGCGGAGCTACTGGTTTGCGTACGGAATAGCTTTAAAAAACCATTAAGCAAGGAAATGCTTTTTAATTGGCATTCTATGTTAATGAAAGGTGCTGTAAAAATTCAAGTTGGCACATGGCGAACGCATAAAGAGCCAATGTTGATTGTCTCAGGCAGTATCGGAAACGAAACAGTACACTTTGAAGCACCGCCATCGACTGCCGTTCCGGCGGAAATAAAACGGTTTATCTCATGGTTCAATAGAACAGATAAAACAATACAAAGTTTCCCCGTAAAGGCGGCAATTGCGCATCTCTATTTTGAATCGATTCATCCATTTGAAGATGGAAATGGACGAATCGGGCGGGCTCTTTCGGAAAAAGCATTGTCTCAAGGATTTGGATATCCGGTACTACTCAGCCTTTCTCAAGCCATTGAAACAGACCGTACCGGTTACTATGCTGCACTCAAGCAGGCACAACGATCGCTTAATGCCACTGAATGGATTGAATGGTTTGTAAGGACATTGATTACCGCACAGCAACAGGCAGAAACGCAGATTGAATTCGCGGTACGTAAAACAAAATTTTATACCCGCATCAATGGCATGAAACTCAATGAACGACAATTGAAAGTATTACATCGGATGCTAAAAGAAGGCTCGAATGGATTTCAGGGCGGAATGTCGGCAAAAAAATATATGGTGATCGCAAAAACAAGCAAACCTACCGCTACACGTGATTTACAGGCTCTCGTTGAATATGGCGTTCTTATATCTTCCGGCGGCGGACGTAGCACAAATTATCAAATTTCTTTATAGCATTGTTACCTGCGCGATACTGATTTCGTTTATTTACCGGTTGTAACTCGCGATAAGATCACATTTACGGAACAACATGTACTTGTTTCTGAAGTCATAGTATCCGTTCAATATATCTCCCTCTTATCGTGTGATGAGACAAAAGGCGCATAAGGATGTTAGAGTACCGACCCTAAAAACCTTCCGAGTTGCCCGCATTAGGGTTTTTATAGCCCTCTGGCCGCAGTGAACGACGGATGCGAAGATTCTTCTTTTGGGTTGCAGGATTTCCAGCTTGCAAACTGCTACACACGATCGCATATTTTGCTACACAAGCTCTGCAAAGAGGCGGAGCGGATACGACAACAAAGAAAAGTAGTGCCGTTTGTAACAACGTGGTAGTGAGAGGGTTAGCTCAGTCTGGTAGAGCGCTTGGTTTGGGACCAAGAAGTCGCAGGTTCAAATCCTGTTTCCCCGACCATTCTTTTCTTAACAGAAACTCTTATTGTATCAGGATGCAGAATTCCAATATAACCCTGCCGATGAATCAGCACGATACTATTGCCGCAATCGCAACGCCGCCGGGAGAGGGCGGCGTCGGTGTTGTGCGCGTCAGCGGCACCGGCGTTTGGGAAATTGCCGATAAAATTTTTTTCGGCACGCAAAAACCGTCGGATGCCGCCGGCGGGACATTTCTGTTCGGAAAAATTATCGCGCCGGACGGTGAAAAAATCGATGAGGCGCTTTGTCTGATTTTTCGTGCACCGCGCAGTTATACCGGCGACGATACCATCGAAATTCAGGGTCACGGCGGCGCCGTAGTTCTAAAAAAAATTCTGCGCAGCTGTCTCGCTGCCGGTGCCCGCATGGCGGAGCCCGGCGAATTTACACGTCGCGCATTTTTAAACGGTAAACTGGATCTGGTGCAGGCCGAAGCCGTAGCTGATTTAATTCACGCACGCAGTGACCGTGCCGCCAAAGCAGCGGTTGAGCAGCTCGAAGGCGGACTCAGTAAACAATTCACTGAATTATATGACGGAGTGGTTGCTGTTGCCGCTGATATTGAAACGACGCTCGATTTTGTGGAAGACGAACTGCCGGATGATGTTTTTCCGGCGCTTGCCGGCAAATTGAAGGCAAATTTAATGCTGCTGGATCAACTGTTTGCAACGTGGGATGAAGGGCATCTGCTGCGCGAAGGTGCACGCGTTGCTATTATGGGACGGCCGAATGCCGGCAAATCAACGCTGTTTAATGTGCTGCTTGGACGTGACCGTGCGATTGTCTCCGATATTCCCGGCACGACGCGCGATGTCATTGAGGAAGCGTTCATTTTAAATGGAATTCCGCTGCGTATACTCGATACGGCCGGTCTGCGCGAAACCGGCTGCCTGATTGAACAGGAAGGAATCCGGCGCGCGCGCGTTCATTCCGGTTCCGCCGATATCACGCTTTATCTGATCGATTTATCGCAGCCGTTTGCCGGCGAGGATCAATCGTATTTAGAAACACTCAATCCGGCGCGGACGGTTGTTGTCTTGAACAAAAGCGATAAAAAAAAATCCGGTTTCCGGTTTCCGATGTCTGATTTCAAAACCGTTGAAACCTCGTTGATTCACGGCACAGGAAAAAAAGTGCTCGATGTAATCGCCGAAAAACTCGGCGGTATAACGAATGCGCCGGCACACGCCGTAATTTCTGAACGTCATAGGAATCTCTTAATCAATGCGCGCACCGAGCTCGAGCTCGCGCGCGAACAGATTTCCGCCGGCGAAGAATCCGCTGTGCCGGCGGCAGAGCATCTGCGTGCTGCACTCGAGAGTCTCGGACAGATTACCGGTCGTATTTATCACAACGAACTGCTCGACAACATTTTTTCACGTTTTTGTATCGGAAAATAAATATAAGCAGAGTCAAGCAGTTTGAAATTGCAAACCCCGCACTGCAAGCCGGTGCGGTTTGTTTGTCTTTATGCCCGACCATAAAACTCTTCGGGTTTCTTTGCGTGAATTTTTATGTGTTTTATGGCTGAATTTTCACTATGGCAGATCATTTAACACCGGAAAAACGCTCGTGGAATATGTCGCGGATTCGCGGCACCGACACAAAGCCGGAAATCCTCGTCCGCTCCATGCTGCACCGTGCCGGTTATCGTTTTCGTAAAAATGTCAAAACACTTCCCGGCAAGCCGGATATCGTTCTTCCGAAGTATAAAACCGTTATTTTTGTTCACGGATGTTTCTGGCACCGGCATAAAAATTGTAAAGATGCAACCACTCCGAAAACCAATAAAGCTTTCTGGAATAAAAAATTCGAACGCAATGTCGCCAACGATAAAAAACATGCCCGTGAATTAAAAAAACTCGGCTGGCGTGTTATTACCGTTTGGGAGTGTCAGGTAAACACCGGGAAAAAACTGTTGTCACAAATAGAGAAATCGTTCAATTGCGCTAAGTAGAACGCGTATTGTATTTTTTAAAAATATCGTAAACTACTTCTGCAAGTTGCTTTGCAAGATATGGAGGAACTGCATTACCAACTTGATGATATTGTTGAGTCCGTCCGCCTTCAAAAAAATAATTATCCGGGAAAGTTTGAATTCTTGCGGCTTCCCGAACAGTTAAACTGCGGCATTGTACTGGATCAGGATGAATAAAATAATGTCCATCTTTTGAAATATGGCAGGTAATTGTCGATGACGGTTTATCCCAAACCTGAACCTTAAACCGGTCAGAAAATTTTTGATCAGGATTATCTTTTCTTATGTTTTTGTGCTTCGGAAGTAATTCATCAGGAAAATTTTTTAAATGCGGTGCGCGGTTTTTAGCCTTTCCATATGCCGCTACAAACAAATAACGGGCAAGATCTGAATCCATGTGGGTTCGTGTTTCATGATGTGAAATTCCTTTTAATTCCGGATCTGTATACCATCCATTAAGTATATCTAATGGAAATTTCCCCCATCTGTTATAAACTTGTGATTCATTACTTCCGGAAAGTTCTTGCAGCGCTGCAATCAATTCATCGCGGACTTCTTTTTCAATAGATTTCAGCCAAGGCGCCTTTTTTAAATCATGAAAATATTTTTTCCACCGTTCTATGGAATCAGTTCCTTTTGAAAAACCACTCCTCAGTTTTGGAAGATTTCCAATTACTTTCTTTATCGTTATTTCGTTTTTTTCTACTAAAGGCGTTATTCCCCCGTGAATGGCATCAAAAATATCTTCCCGAAGTCCTAAAAGAATTACCCGGTGCCGTGCCTGTGGAATTCCATATTTTTCTGCCTTGATCAAAAAATCCGCTTCCGATCCCTCTGACGGCTCTTCTCCTGTTACAAAAGAGACGATCCGGTATTTATTTTGTTTTACTTTTCCCCACCCATATTGTTTTGCGGCAACAGAAGGGTCTCGAAGATCTTTTAATATTCGCGGGAAAATTTTCTTCCCATGCAATTTAGACGAAAGAATCCCTTTAACATTTTCCATTACAAAAACAGCCGGGGCGTATAACGCTATAATCCGTAAATACTGCTGATAGAGCTTATGCCTGTCGTCATTTTCAAAATCGGCCTTTGTTTTTCCGCTTCGTTCGCTTTTTAAATATCCCAAAATACAACTGCGCCCGATTAGGGAATATGCCTGACAAGGCGGTCCACCAATTAACACCCAGTCTTTGTGATCTTTAATGGCAGCAGTGATTTTTTTATCAATCCAAGGTTGATGATCTGAATGTTCATTTCCTAACTCGGCACAAATAGCTTCGTTATAAGCAAGTTTCCATTCTTCCGGATATAATTCTTCAAGTTCTGTACGGGAAATAATACCTGAGAGATATTGATAATATTCTTCAGGGACTGATCTCCCTGTGTGCTTAAAATAACGAAAAAATGCACGTAACGATAATGTTTGCCGTGCACACGGATCTTTTTCAACAGAGACACCGATACGAAAAGGCCTTTCTCTAAAAATTTCAGAAGAAAAGCCTTCGCCCAACCCGCCTGGTCCTGCAAATAAATCAACTATCGGTATTATGCCCTGCGCCATCTTTCCACCACAAATCAAATTCTCTCGGGAAAAGATGTAGAATATCATCTCGGGTCATTGAAAAAAAGTCATATGTCAAATCAAGCTGTTCTTTCACACGCCAAAATCGATCAACAGATCCCGCTTTTTTTCGGGTAGTCGCCCCTCGCTTAAACGTTTGTAGTTCTTCATCATAATATAATTTGTGAACCGCTTTCATCATTTCCTTATTAGAAACTATCTCTTGACGCGATGCCAGTTGTTCATTGATTTCGCCAACAATAGATACTGGATTAGATAAAAGGGCTGAGGCGAATTCGCCATGGAGTTCAAATAAACTATATGGACCTAAAAGTTTGTGTCGATAGTATTCTGTATATTTTGATGATGGGATATATCCACAAATTTGGCCGGGCTTGCGCACCCCAGTTGTAGAAACTGGGCAAACCTGATCAAAATACGCTAAACTTAACCAAGCCCATAATTCAGGAATTTTTCGAACTCGTGCATTGATTCCACCCAACACTTCACAGAAATATTTTCCAGCAGCCAATCGAGAAGAAAACATTATATCTCTATCAATTTCAGAAAATCCATCAAGAGAAGTAGTCAAAGTTATATCTTCAAGATATTCAAATGGTATGGGCGTATCCCCGCAATCTTGAAGCATCTCTAAGAATTTTCTAAATTTATTCATGCCAACAGCATTAAATGTCCGAACTGTCATTTTCATTCAGGTACCTCCAGCGCTTTGCGCACCATTTCCATCACTTTCTTGGTTCGGCAGAAACAATCTACACAATTTTCTATCCATGCGCTGCATTTTTCACCACCGTGATATCGTCTCGGCCATTTTTCTCCACTCAACTTGCGACCAAACCACAGCCAATTCAATTGCCATTCATCGGTTCCGTCTTCTGTATCCGCAACAGACCAATCTTCTTCACCATATAATAATATGTAGGCAAGAATTTGCCGGACGAGTTCCGGATAAATCATGCAAAAGATCATTTCGTTATTATGTAAAAAACGAACTAAATCAGGAATTGATGAATTTATAACCAGCCAAGGCACCCCGCCGCCTCTTTCAAGATCCAGCCTCCAGATTCGATTGCCTAAATCTTCAAAATCCAGGCCGAGCAAACTCAGTCGGTTCGCATCTCGTTCACTTTCGCTAACAGAACCAACTCCATCAGCCATTGCCAAAATCTGACCATGTGACCCGCTTTCATCCACTATCTTGACTCGAAAGCGAATATCTTCTAAATCAGTGACGGTAAATGAATGTAAATTCCGTTCTTTCGGAACAACCGGATTGCCCACTGTACCAAAACAGAATCGATCAAGCCGAGTGCGATGGTACGCCTCAACATAAATTTTCCCAATATCAGGAAGTTTATTGCGATAATTCTTAAGGTGAATATCGGCTTCGAGGCGCGGGATAGCGCAGGAACGGTCAATACTGATCAATAGATCTGATCGTAGAATTTTAATGCGGTTAGTATAATTAAATTTCTTAGTCCTGCCTTTCATCATTCTCCTCTTTTGTCGGAACAACTTGAACCACTAAATCTCGATTGGGATCGAAGCCGGTTACATCAATCCGAAAATTTTCATTTATTACTTTCAGCTTAAGAACATTATTTTCGCAATAAATGATTTCCGAGCCATTCGTTTTTAATTTCACCGGAGCTTTATTAAACCGAAAATCAAATAAACTATATTTACTGAAATGATTGCCGGACGGAACTCTATATGCTGCTTTGATAACAATAATTTTTGGCGTATAAGTAGCATTTTCAACAGGCAATACCACAAAACCAGTATCGCGGCCAGCGATCTTTTCAGTACGCACCATTCGGATGGAAGGTTCTAGCGGATCAACCGTTTCTTCTAACTCCTTCTTCTTTTTTTCTCCATTGGATTTTTGTAGCTTTCCTGATGGAATATCGTTGGTATTTAGATAAAAAATATCCCTAAAAAAATTCCGATTCTGCTCAGTATTTTTCCGCGAAAGCAGCCGCCAGAGCTCATGTGGAGCATTCTTTACAAATCCGATAGTTTTACTTCCTCGATCGTATTGCTTTGAAAGGTCTTCATTATTACATTGTTCCCATCGATCATGAGCTGGCGGCTCAGAAATTCGAAGTAATCCCCCGAGAACGGGGTCATGCACTTCTATGAGTGCAATACAACCCACATCAAGTTTATTAGGATTCGCACGTTTTATATCAATTCCCTGCCGGATATACTTAGCAGGCACACGCTGAGTAAGATCGGTCTGAGCAAAACAAATATCAAATTCCCCACGATCTGGGTTTGCATCATTTTTTTTGACTCGAATGGGTATCCGCAGCGCAGTTTTTCCGTTTTCTTCAAGTTGATTTTTGATAACACCTAATACATCCTCTGGGATTTGAATATCTGTAACTGAAGGCGACTTGTTCAGATCCGATGTATTTAAAACTATAATGTCTTCTCTGGGAAGTTGAGCACTCCAAATAGCTAAATCAAGTGTTTTCAACAACACTTCATCCGAAGTAACATATTCGCGGGCAACAGCTTTTATCGTATTAAAATTTATAGTAATCTCATCACATCCCTTATAACAAATCCGAACTCTTAATTGATCACGAATAATCGGGTAAAAATAATCTCTGAGAATTGCATTAACTAGAGGCCCTGGAGCGGCGACTCCTATTTTCGGAAACGGAATAATGACAGACAGCCCCGGCTCTGTGCTACGTTGAATATGAAAAATCTCTGTAAATGAAGAAATTTGCTGATTATCTTCCAGTGGATATGCGAAAAACTCTTCATTATTAAACCGTCCATAATATCCGTAAGGCGCATATTTCCGGCCATTACGATGATGTATCTTTAAAATAGATTTTCCCATCAGTAATTTCCGACTATCTTCTACACGGCAAGTTAAACCGAAATAAGTATTAATGCGCGATGCCGCAGAGAAAACATGTTTGCCAAGCCCCCAGCTGCCAATACCTTCCTTTTTTCCGGATCGTCCGATATTGCGCCAGAAAAAAAAGAAATCATACAACCCGCGTCCCTCAAAAGATGCGGGACTGTGATTATCATCATATTCTGGATTTCCGCCCAATCCGCGTGTGCCAAAATCTTCTATTGTCAAATATTCTATTTTTTCACTCGGCGCCGGCAAATTTTTTTGATCAAGACCGCTGTTTTCAGAAAAAAGATGCGGAGCCAATCCCTCAAAAGGCATCCCTTTCGCCTGAAGATCAGAAAAAGAATAGTCAGCAAATCGATAAGATATAATTATCTCCGCAGCTATCTGGGTTTCATCTACTCTGGCATCAAGGGAGTTCTGTATGGCTTCGCGAATTAAAATTTCAGCTAGATCGCCGATTTCTTCGGATGCAAAAAATTCTCCTTGTATCGGGTCAACACTATCTTCGCCCTTTATCATTTGTCGGAATTGCCACATTTCATCTCCTATATTTTAAACTTAAATCCGCCTTTTTCTGTCCGTCCTTTGTGATCGAATCGATTTTCTACTTCTTTAACAGCGTCTTTTAGAGCTTTTATTATCTGTCTTGCATGCGTTTCAGTATATTCATAATTGCCCGTGTTGGAAAGATTTCCAATTAAATTTATTTTTTTTAATACCTCATTCACCCGTCGCTCCGCCAGTTCTTCAAATTTCTGCATTTTTCTAGATTTCATATATGTAATTACCTTATATTTTGAATATGTATATATAAAGGTATGTGAAAATCAAGATATATTTTAAAAATATACAATAAAATGTAGAATCATTCCGGTTTGTCCCCTTGACTGGAAACGAGCAGAACCCTATCGTTTGCTTTATATGAATCCTGCCACAGATACACTCATCACCGACGCGTTGAAATTACCTGTTCAACTTCGTGCTTTCGTTGCCGAAAAACTGCTCGAAAGTTTAGATGCGGCAGCGGAAACGGACATTTCTCCGGCATGGCGGGCAGAAATTCGTAGGCGCAGCCATGAAATTGAAACCGGTACGATTTCTCTGCGCCCGGCAGGCGATGTATTTAACAATGCGTATGCCGTGCTGAAATGATCACTGTTTATTTCCTTCCGATATCATTTTTAAAATCAAACCGGACACGCTGATTATTACAGCCGTTATGCACCACCGCCGGAATCCTGCTAGATTGAGATCCCGGATGCATCGCGATTAAATTCTTCACATAGATTTTCCGTGTATTTTAGTATATTCCGTGGTTAAATTTTAATTTTTACGGAGTATTACGCATGGTGAACGCACTTTTGAAAAAGATTTTCGGCTCGAAGAACGATCGGGACATTAAAAAGATGATGCCGCTGGTGCAGCGGATTAATGAACTTGAAGCGGAATATCAGTCGCTTTCCGAGGAGGCGCTGAAAGCTAAAACCGGCGAGTTTCAGCAGCGCCTGCAAAACGGCGAAACCGTAGATAACATTCTTTGCGAGGCGTTTGCGGCGGTGAAAAATGCGTGCCGGCGTTTGTGCGGCACAACGGTGCATGTCTCCGGTCATGATCTGACATGGGATATGGTGCCGTTCGATGTGCAGTTGATCGGCGGCATGGTTCTGCATCAGGGCAAGATTGCCGAAATGATGACGGGGGAGGGGAAAACGCTGGTGGCGACGCTGCCGGTGTATCTGAACGCGCTCGCCGGCAAAGGGGTACACGTTGTGACAACGAACGACTTCCTGGCGGAACGCGACTCGGCGTGGATGGGGCATGTGTACAAATATCTCGGCCTCACCGTCGGCTGTCTGAAAAGCATGATGCCGCCGCCGGACCGGCGCGAGCAGTATGACTGCGATATCACGTACGGCACCAACAGCGAATTCGGTTTTGATTATCTGCGCGACAACATGGCAATGCGCGTTCAGGATATGGTGCAGCAGCGCGGCCATCAGTATGCAATTGTCGACGAAATCGACTCGATCCTGATTGATGAAGCGCGCACGCCGCTGATTATTTCCGGCCCGGCGCCTTATTCTGCCGACGAACAGTACCGTGCGCTGAACGGGGTGGTTCGCAACCTTGTGCGCCGTCAGCAGGATCTGGTTACGCGTCTGATGAAGGATGCGCAGGATCTGCTTGCCGGCGACGATAAGGATGCGGCGCAGCGCAAATTATATCAGGTTCATCAGGGCATGCCGAAAAACAAGCAGCTGGCAAAACTGATTGAAGAACCGGCGCACCGGCGTCTGCTGGAGCAGGTGAACAATATGATGATCACCGATTCCTACAAAGAGGAGGCGCGTGAACTGCGCGAAGAGCTGTTTTTTACGGTGGACGAAAAGGGCCATGATGCGAGTCTCACAGATAAGGGCTGTGAACTGCTGAATCCGGACGATCCGGAACATTTTGTGATGCCGGATCTCGCGACGGAACTTTCGGAACTCGAAGGCCGCGTCGGCCTCGCGCCGCAGGAAAAACTGGTGATGCGCCAGAAACTGCAGGACGATTTTGCACACCGCAGTGAACGCATTCATGCAGTGAATCAGTTGATCCGCGCCTACTGCATTTATGAAAAAGATGTGGAATATGTTGTGCAGGACAATCAGGTGATCATCGTCGATACGTTCACCGGACGGCTGATGGCCGGGCGCCGGTGGAGCGACGGTTTGCATCAGGCGGTGGAAGCGAAAGAGGGCGTGAAGATCGAACGCGAAACGCAGACACTGGCAACCATTACCATTCAGAACTATTTCCGCATGTATGAAAAACTTTCCGGCATGACCGGTACGGCGGAAACCGAGGCCGGCGAGTTTCACGAAATTTATAAACTCGATGTGGTGGTTATTCCAACCAACCGTCCGATCCGCCGCCTCGATATCAACGACCAGATTTATAAAACCAAACGCGAAAAATATAATGCGGTGATTGAGCAGATTAAGGATTGTCACAAACGCAAACAGCCGGTGCTCGTTGGAACGGCAACGGTGGAAACGTCTGAAGTGATCAGCCGCATGCTCGACCGGCAGGGCATTCCGCATAATGTGCTGAATGCGAAAAACCACGCGCGCGAAGCGGAAATTGTCGCGCTCGCCGGTCAGCCCGGTGCAATTACCATTGCCACCAATATGGCCGGACGCGGAACCGACATTAAACTCGGCGCCGGTGTGATCTGGCTGAGCAGAGAGCAGATTCAGGATAAAGCGCTTAGTTTGAATTCCACGCCCGCCGGAGGCTCGCAGGCGTTGAAAAAACTGCTGGCGGAACGCCCGTGCGGGTTATATGTGATCGGTTCTGAGCGCCACGAAGCGCGCCGGATCGACCGTCAGCTGCGCGGGCGCTGTGCGCGCCAGGGCGACCCCGGAATTTCGCGTTTCTACGTTTCGCTCGAGGACGATCTGATGCGCCTGTTCGGTTCCGACCGCATTTCAAATATTATGACGCGTCTCGGCATCGAAGAGGGCGAAGTGCTTGAACACCCGTGGCTGAATAAATCCATCGAGCGCGCGCAGCAGCGGGTTGAGCAGATGAACTTCGGCATTCGTAAAAACACCCTGCGCTACGACGATGTGATGAACCAGCAGCGCGAGGTGATCTACGGTTTCCGGCAGACTGTGCTGCGCAGCGAAAATCCGCGCGAAGAACTGTACGACATCATTACCGATATCATCGAAGAGAACGCCGGCGCGCCGGCGGAAGAGTTCCTCGGCTGGGCGAACACCACCTTCCCGGTCGGACTGCGCGCCGAAGATATTCCGGAAGGACCTGAAGCACGTGTTGAGCTGCTGTTCGGCCGCATCAAAGAAGCGTACGAGCTCAAAGTTTCGCTGGAAGATCCGGAGCGCATTAAACATATCGAACAGATGATCATTTTGCAGTCGGTCGACGAACACTGGCAGGAATATCTGCGCAATATGGACAGCCTTCGCGAAGGAATCGGACTGCGCGCCTACGGACAGCGCGACCCGCTCGTTGAATATAAGCGCGAAGCGTTTAACCTGTTCGGCGACCTGATGGATCGCATCAAATCTGAAATCGCGCAGAACATCTTCCGCACCGGCTCGTCGATGGAAGCGCTGCAAAGTTTCTGGCAGTCATTAAATAAAATGATGGTCAGCAACCGCACGCAGCAGGATGCATCGGCGCTGGCCGCCGCGCGCCAGCACGCCGCCCTGCAGGGGCGTGCTGCTCCGGGACATAACGCTCCGCCCGGCGCCGGGGCGCCGCCGGTACCGCAACCGATCCGCCGCGCCGATAAGCAGGTCGGCCGCAACGACCCGTGCCCCTGCGGCAGCGGCAAAAAATACAAAAAATGCTGCGGTGCATCCTAAAATAAGAAACTTCGGTATTTTAGGATAATCACTAAAACTAAAATAACGCGATTTTTTATTTTACTTTCATGTATTATCCTAAAATAATGATTTCGGTATTTCAGGATAAATATGAACAGGATGATACAAGGACATTATGTTCCGGTTTCAACCGCTGGAGAAACGGTTAAATCATTTATTCCGGCACCACTTCCGCCGGAACCACCGATCGAATGGTCGGCGGACCTGAGAAAAAAATTTGACGATGCGTTACTTGCCCTCGGCCGACTGGACAGCGTGTCGTTACTGCTCCCGGATGTTTCTTTATTTCTTTATACGTATGTCCGGAAGGAGGCCGTTCTATCTTCAATGATCGAAGGAACACAATCTTCGCTGTCCGATCTTCTTCTTTATGAGCTCGAAGAGATTCCAGGCGTCCCTTTAGACGATACGACAGAAGTCAGTAATTATGTTTCCGCCTTAAACTATGGATTAGAGCGGTTACGTTCAGGCTTCCCGCTTTCTTTGCGTCTGTTGCGGGAAGTGCATGAACGTTTACTGTCAAAAGGACGTGGCAGTGAAAAACAACCCGGGGAATTCCGGCGCTCACAAAACCGGATCGGGGGGACCCGTCCCGGGAATGCTGCGTTTGTTCCTCCGCCGCCGGAAAACGTTTCGGAATGTATGGGTGCAATGGAACTGTTTCTGCAGGATGACCCGGAACCAACGCCCGTTTTGTTAAAAGCAGCGCTGGCGCATGTTCAGTTTGAAACAATTCATCCGTTTCTTGACGGCAACGGCCGGCTCGGCCGGCTCTTAATCACGCTTCTTCTTTGCGAGTGCGGCGCCCTAAAAGAACCGATGCTTTATCTCAGTCTTTATTTGAAGCTTCACCGGCAAACATATTATGACCTTTTAATGAACGTCCGCTTGAAAGGTGACTGGGAGAGCTGGCTGGATTTCTTTGCCGATGCCGTCATCTCGGTTGCCGGACAGGCAGTTGATACCGTGCAAAAACTTGATTCGTTAGCAAAAGAGGACCGGCAGAAAATCCAAACGCTTGGACGCGCCGCAGGCTCCGGACTGCAAATTCATCATGAACTTCTGCGCCGCCCGATTTTAACTGCGACTGCAGCCATGAAAGGTATCGGCCTCAGTTCAGCAACCGTAAATAAAACATTTGAACATTTGCAAAAACTCCACATCGTTTCTGAATTAACAGGACAAAAACGGAATCGTATTTTTTGTTATACAGACTACCTTTCAATTTTAAATGAAGGTATAGAACCACCCAACTCATAAGAAGGCTTCATTATGACCGTAAATTGGTTTACTGAAATTCATCCGGTTGTTCAGGCGCTGATTGCAACGCTGTTTACATGGGGTATGACCGCTGCCGGCGCGGCGCTGGTTTTCTTTTTTAAAACGATCAACCGGCAGGTTCTGAATGCGATGCTCGGGTTTGCGGCAGGCGTGATGATCGCCGCGAGTTTCTGGTCGCTGCTCGAACCGGCGATTGAAATGGAGCGAGCCGCCGGAAATATTCCGTGGATTCCGGCGGTGACCGGTTTTCTGCTCGGCGGATTTTTTCTGCGCGGCATCGATATTATTCTGCCGCACCTGCATCCCGGCGCTGAACAGCCCGAGGGACCGGAGACTTCATGGCGCCGGAGCATCCTGCTCATCCTCGCCATTACACTGCACAACATTCCGGAAGGGCTTGCTGTCGGCGTCGCATTCGGCGCAGTGGCATCGGGACTTCCGGCGGCCTCGCTCGCCGGCGCGATCGCACTCGGCATCGGAATTGGAATTCAGAACTTTCCTGAAGGCGCGGCGGTTTCCGTTCCGCTCCGGCGCGAAGGACTGTCGCGTTTCAAATGTTTCTGGTACGGACAGCTGTCCGGCATCGTTGAACCCGTCGCCGGCGTTGCCGGCGCGGCGGCCGTGATGTATATGCAGCCGATTCTGCCCTATGCGCTTTCATTCGCCGCCGGTGCCATGATTTTTGTCGTCGTTGAAGAGCTCATTCCTGAGTCGCAATCCGACAAAAATACGGATACTGCCACCATGGGCGCCATGATCGGCTTTGCCGTTATGATGCTGCTCGACGTTGCACTGGGATAAAATTTTTGGTTTTGGCGGAAAAACTGATGCCGGCTCTATCAAGGTTCATCTTCGGGATGCATCCATCATTGCGGTGATTCCGCCGCGCAAGTATCGCAAGGAACAACAACCCTGTGATGAAGCCTTATATAAGCGGCTTCATTTGGCTGGAAAATGCCTGTGTGTATCTTAAACAGCGGCGCAGAATAACACACCGTCACGCGAAAAATCTATCATCGCTCCAGGTCGCAGTTCATATTCATTGTCTGGGCTTTGGCTGAAGATTTTATGGCGACATGCGCTGGCATTTTCTCAACGCTTGAATGCGTTCCAGCACGGGCGGGTGGGAGTATTGGAGAAATACTTTCAGCCAGTGCGGGGTGAGGTTGGAGAGGTTGTCGACGGAGAGTTTTTTTAGGGCGGTGATCAGGGCACCGGAGTCCCCGGTGGTTTGGGCGGCAAAAGCATCAGACTGATATTCATGTTTGCGCGAGAGGATGCTGCCGGCGATGCCGAGAAGCATGCTGATGGGCGTGTAAAGAAATCCGAAAAAGATAAATCCGGCGTAGAGCGGTGTGCCGCCGGTAATCCCGAATGCTTCATAGAGTCCCTGTTGCGTGATAAAAAGCGACAGGATGAAGAGCATGAGCAGCGATGACAGGAGTGAAATGAAAATACTCTTTTTGATGTGCCCGAGTTTGCTGTGTCCGATTTCGTGAGCGAGAACGGCAACGAGTTCACTGGTGCTGTGTTTTTCGATGAGTGTGTCGAAGAGGGCGATGCGTTTGGTTTTGCCGAAGCCGGTGAAGTAGGCGTTGGATTTGGTGGAGCGGCGCGAGCCGTCGATTTTAAAAATTCCGCTGAGTTTATAGTTCTGTCCGGCGGCATAGTTTTCAATCGCGGTGCGGAGTTCGCCCTCTTCGAGCGGTGTGAATTTGTTAAAGAGCGGCAGAATGACCGCCGGCGCGATGAAGAGAATAAAAATCTGAATAACGGCGAGCGCCGCCCACGCCCAGAACCAGGCGTACGGCACGGCGGAAAAAATCCAGAGCACAAGCGCGAATACCGGTGCGCCGAGCAGGAGGGTGAGCATCCAGCCTTTGAGCAGATCGGCGATGAATGTTCTGGCGGTGGTTTTATTGAAGCCGTACCGCTCTTCAATGACGAAGGTGTCGTAAATACTGAACGGCAGTCCGGCGAGCTGTCCAATCAACAGGAGAATCCCGCCAAAAATGAGCCCCTGCAAAATCATGCTGCCGGCGGCGGCAACGGCGATGTTGTTGATCCACCGGAATCCGCCCAGCAGGATGAACGCAATGGTGAGCGGCAGCATAATGGCAGCCTGCAGCTGACCGAAGCGCGTGTTGTCGCGCAGGTAGCGCTGGGATTTGGCATATTTTTCGGCGTCATAAATGCCGGTGAATTCCGCCGGAATTTCGGGCCGCGCCGCTTTGAGGTTCAGGGTTTCGACAACGAGCGAAAGCAGCCAGTTAAAAATCAGCAGCGCGAGGATGAAAATCAGATATCCGTTCATAATTTGCTGTTCCTTTTACATTGATGCAATACGGAGTAAACCTATATGTTTACCGGCTATGAGTAAAACACTGTTCGACAAAATCTGGGATGCGCACGTTGTTAAAGATCTTGGCAACGGCGAAGTGCTGCTTTATATCGATCGCCATCTGGTGCACGAGGTAACGAGCCCGCAGGCATTTGAAGCTCTCCGGCTTGCGGGGCGCAGCGTGCGCCGGCCGGACCGCACGTTTGCGACGATGGATCATAATGTGCCGACGGACGAAAACCGCATGAATGTAACCGATCCGGTTGCAAAAGCGCAGATTGACGCGCTGACGGAAAACTGCACAACAACCGGCGTAACGCTGTTTGGACTCGGTGACGATCGGCAGGGGGTAATTCATATTATCGGACCGGAGCAGGGCATTGTGCTGCCGGGAATGACGGTGGTTTGCGGCGACTCGCACACGGCAACACACGGTGCGTTCGGTTCCATCGCATTCGGTATTGGAACGTCGGAAGTGGAGCACGTTTTAGCGACGCAAACCCTGCGCCAGAAAAAGCCGAAAGGGTTTCGTGTTGAATTTACCGGTACACTGCAGCCCGGTGTTACGGCAAAAGATATGGTGCTGAAACTGATCAGCATAATCGGCACCGCCGGCGCAACCGGCTGTGCATTTGAATTTACCGGCGAAGCGATTCGTACGCTTCCGATGGAGGGCCGTTTGACGATTTGCAATATGGCCATTGAAGCCGGCGCGCGCGCCGGACTGGTTGCACCCGATCAAATCACCTTTGATTATATCGCGTCCGGAAACCGCGTTTATGCACCCAAAGGTGAAGCGCTCGAAAAAGCGATTGCTGAGTGGAAAACATATTTTACTGACGACAATGCAGAATTTGATCATGAACTGACGATTGATGTAACCGATCTTGCGCCGCAGGTAACGTGGGGAACGAGTCCCGGCATGGGAACGGACATCACCGGCGCTGTACCGGAGCTCGACGCTGTGCCGGAATACAGCCCGGCGGACGTGCGTGCCGCGCTGGATTATATGGGGCTTGAGCCGGGCATGAAAATGACCGATATCAAAATCGATACTGTATTTATCGGCAGCTGCACGAACGGGCGTTTGCAGGATTTGCGCGCTGCCGCTGCAATGATGAAGGGCAAGAAGGTGGCGCCCGGCATTCGCATGCTGGTTGTGCCCGGCTCAGAAGCGGTGCGTTATGCTGCCGAAAAAGAGCGGCTTGACCGTATCTTCGTTGATGCCGGCGCGGAGTGGCGCTATGCCGGCTGCAGCATGTGCCTGGCGATGAACCCGGATAAACTGAGAGAAAAAGAACGGTGTGCATCCACCTCCAACCGTAACTTTGAAGGACGGCAGGGCAAGGGCGGGCGCACGCACCTGGTCAGTCCGCAAATGGCAGCGGCGGCGGCAGTCGCCGGACATTTTGTGGATGTCAGGGAGTTGTTAAATTCGAAATCCTGAATTTCGAAGTACGAAACAAATTCAAATGACAGAAAAACAAAATTCCAAAATTTACGATCTTGAAGATCGGACATTCGGGTTTGCAAAATCTGTACGTAGATTTGTTCGTGCACTAAAACAGGATATTCCTAATTATGAAGATTCGAAACAGCTTGTTCGTTCTTCCGGTTCAGTCGGTGCAAATTACATTGAAGCGAACGATTCGCTGAGCAAAAAAGATTTTATCATGCGGATTAAAATCTTCCGGAAAGAAGCAAAAGAAAGCCGTTACTGGCTTAATTTGATTGAATCATTTGAGGATAAAAAGCTGGCTGAAGAGAGACATGCCCTGGCCCGTGAAGCTCAGGAATTAATGAATATCTTCGGTGCCATTTTGCAAAAATCAAAACAGGGTGGAGTTTTATAATTTTTGAATTGAAGATTTGTTTCGGATTTCGAGTTTCGTGCTTCGAATTTTATTTTGTAAGGAGTAGATATGGAGAAGTTTACAACAGTGACCGGCGTCATTGCCGGAGTGGATCGCGCGAACATTGATACAGATGCGATTATCCCGAAAGAATATTTAAAATCAATCAAGCGCACCGGGTTCGGTGCGGCGCTGTTTTCTGACTGGCGTTACAACAGCGACGGCACGGATAACCCGGAGTTTGTGCTGAATAAACCGGAAAACCGGTGTGCGCAGATTTTGGTGGCGCGCAATAATTTCGGCTGCGGTTCGAGTCGTGAACACGCCGTCTGGGCGGTTCAGCAATACGGTTTTAAAGTGGTGATTGCAGCGACTGACCACGGAATTCCGGCATTCGCTGATATTTTCCGTAACAACAGCGGCAAGAACGGGCTGCTGCTGATTGAGCTGCCGGACGAAAAAGTCAGCGAAATTTTTGCAGTACTCGCCAAAGAACCGGGCGTACAGACAACAGTGAATCTGGATGCACAAACCGTTACATTGCACAGCGGCGCCGGCGATCAGGTTTATGTGTTTGATATAGATGCCCTGCTGAAAAACAAACTGCTGAACGGTCTGGATGACATCGCATTAACCCTGCAGTATGAAGCTGACATCACAAAGTTTGAAGAAAATTCGAAATTCTAATTCGGATTTCGAGTTTCGTGCTTCAAATTTAATTCCTGAAAGGAATTTTTATGAAAGAACAGCGTTTTCTGATTCCGCTGGTCGGAGTGATCGCGCTGGTGGCGGTCGGTTTTGTGCTGAAAGTTGCGCAGGCGGTTATTCTTCCGCTGATTATCGCGTGGCTGCTTTCGTATCTGCTCGCACCGATTGTTAATTTTCTGGTATGCCGCCGGATTCCGCTGGCGGTTGCAATTTTTTGCGTAGTGCTGCTGCTGATCGGATTCTGCTATCTGATCGGATTTTTTGTCTACGGCCGCGTGATGAGTTTCGTTGGACAGTACGATGTATATGCCGCAAAACTGCTGCAGATCAGCACCGATTTTATGACGCGCCTGCACATCCCGCCGGAATATATCAAAGAGTTTCACTGGACCGGTGAAATCGGGCGCTGGCTGGTGTCAAAATCCGGCTCATTCGTTGGGTTTATGGGTGACATGACAAAAGTGCTGATTTTTCTTATTTTCATGCTGACCGGCAAGCCGTATGCCAAAGTAAAAATTGAAGCGGCACTGGGGGAAAAATCCCAAAAAATTTCTGAAGTTACGGAATGTATCGCCGGCGAAATCAGCCGTTATCTGTCCATTAAACTTTTTATCAGTACGATCACGGCGCTGCTGGCATTGGCTTTACTCACCATCATGGACATTGATTTTGCGGTCACCTGGGCAGTGCTCACCTTTCTGTTAAACTTTATTCCGACCATCGGTTCAATCGTTGCCACCATTCCGCCGGTGCTGATTGCGCTCGTGCAGTTCTATCCCTCATTCTGGCCGGCGGTCATTCTGCTGATCGGGCTGATTGTGATTCAACAGGTCATGGGTAATATTCTCGATCCGAAGCTGACCGGCGACCGCCTGAATCTCAGTCCGGTGGTCATTCTGCTTTCGCTGCTTTTCTGGGGCTGGCTGTGGGGTATTACCGGCGCGCTGCTTTCCGTACCGATCACATCGGCCATCAAAATCGCCTGCGAAAACATTGAACTGCTCAAACCTGTCAGCGTCATGATGGGCTCCGGCAAAATCGCGCACCGCAAAAAACAGGAAGAAGAACGCGAAAAGGAACAAGCCGCGCATGAACCTGCCCGATATTCTCTCGTTTCCCGACATCAAGCAGCGGATTAGAGAAGCACTCGCTGAAGATCTGGGGCCGGACAGACTCGATGCAACCACCGTCGCACTCGTACCGAAAGGCGAACAGGCTGCCGCGAACCTTGTAATGCGTGAACACGGAATCCTGTCCGGCGCGCCGGTCGCCGCCGAAGTATTCCGGCAGGTGGAACCGGCGCTTGAGGTTAAACTGCATCAACCGGACGGAAGTGCGCTGAGTGCCGGCGATACCGTTCTGACCGTTACCGGCCCGGCGCGCGGAATTCTGATTGCCGAACGCACCGCACTGAACTTTATTCAGCGTATGACCGGCATCGCCACCATGACGCGCCGGTATGTCGACGAAGCGAACAATTCCGCTGTTCTGATTCTCGACACGCGCAAGACAACGCCGGTACTGCGCACATTCGAAAAATATGCCGTGCTGTGCGGCGGCGGCACCAATCACCGCTACGGGCTTTTCGATCACGTGCTGATTAAAGACAATCATCTCGCGCACCGGACGCGTGCCGGCGGCACGCTCGCCGGCGCTGTCAACGAGGCGCGCAGGCAATACCCTCAATTACTCATTGAGGTTGAGGTCGACACAATTGAACAGCTCAAAGAAGTACTCACCGCCAAGCCCGACTGGGTTCTGCTCGACAATATCCCGCCGCTCAAACTGCGCGAATGCGTAAAACTCTGCGCCGGCATTTGTAAAACCGAAGCCTCCGGCGGAGTAAATCTCACAACGATTCGCGAGATCGCAAAAACCGGCGTTGATGCCGTTTCTGTCGGCGCGCTCACACACTCTGCGCCGTCCGCCGATCTGGCGTTAGACTTTGTCTAACCCTGGAATAAAGGATGATTAACCACGCATGAACATGAATGCAGCGCTGCATTTGCCTCTTTGTAAAAAAATCCGTGTATCCGGTGTATTTGCCGTTTTCACTGCCCGCCTTTGGCGAGCCTTTGCCGCTTTCGCTGCTTTCTTTCAGAAAGCCACTCTTCGAATCCAGCCTGTTCGCGCATGCATCGTTGTGGGGCAGACATTCTTGTCTGCCCTGCGCAGGCAGGAATGCCTGCGCCACATTTGCCGCTCCGTCGTGGCAGGCAAGCAACTGTGTTTTTTGTGGCTATAATTTTTCTTAATACGCTCTGGTGAAGCGATATATTAATTGACAAACACTATAAACTTTATGATGTTGCGTGCATGAACTCCGTTCCTGAAAAACTGACGCGCATCTGTGCCGCCGGGGGCTTCACTCAGGAAGCGCTCGCCGCCCGCCTCGGGGTATCGTTCGTCACACTCAACAAATGGGTGAACGGCAGGGCCGTGCCGCGCCAAAAGTCGCAAGAGAAAATTGACCTGCTGTTTGCCGACATCCTTGGCAGCGACAGCGTTGATGCCGCTTCTGTGACAAACGCCAAGCTGCTTGCACTCACCAAACAATTCACCATCGGCCGTCTGCTCGCAAACCGTGAAATTCTCGACCGGATCACCGTCAATCTTACCTATCACAGCAATGCCACCGAGGGCAGCACGATGACCGAAGCGGATGTTGCCGCTGTGCTCTTTGATAGCAGGATTCTGAAAAACCGCACCGCCATCGAACAGTGCGAAGCGATTAATCACCGGTCCGCGCTGAACTTCCTGCTCGATGCGCTGCAGACAGGCGGCACCGCTTTTATGTTTACTCCCGACCTGCTTCGCGCCACACATCTGAGACTGATGAACGGCGTCATTTCCAATGCCGGCGAATACCGGAATCACGGCGCGCGGATTCATGGCGCGTTTGTTCCGCTGGCAAACTTCATAAAAATTCCTGAACTTATTAACCTTTGGTGCGAGCAAATGAATGCGCAATCCGGCGATCCTGTCAATCTGCTTGCCGCAACCCATGCCGAGTTCGAGCGCATCCATCCATTCAGTGACGGCAACGGACGCACCGGACGGCTTTTCCTGTTCATCAAAGCGCTGCAGCTTGGCCTGGTGCCGCCGGTGATTCACAAGGAACGCCGCAATGCCTATTACAAATACCTCAAAATCTGCCAAACCCGCGGGAACCCGGCTCTGCTCGAAAAATTCATCGCCGAGGCGATTCTTGAAACAGCCGGAAAACTTGCTCCGCCGGAGGAGGTGCCGCAATGAGATGCTCTGATAAAAAAACTCATACGATGCCCGCAAAGGAAAAGAATATGAAACAATCCATCGTTCCGGCGCTGGTGATTGATATCGGCAATACAAGCACATCGCTTGCCGTTGCGCGCGGGCTGACACTTTCGTCCGTGCAGCGCGCGCCGTCCGGCGAACCGGCGTTGAACCTTAAAAACGTTCCGGCGCGCGCCGTGGTGGCGTCCGTTAAACCGGCAGTGAATCAACGCTGGGAAAAATTTTTAAAAAATTCCGGTGTCACGGAAATTCTGTATGTGAATCATAAACTCAATTTAGGCATTCCCGTGACCTATCCAAAGCCGGAAACCATCGGCGCCGACCGGCTGGCGAACGCCTGTGCAGCTGCCGCCGCTTACGGCACGCCGGTGGTTGTGTGCGATTTCGGCACGGCGCTCACATTTGATATTATTAAAAAGCGGGCAGGGTATTGCGGCGGGATTATCTGTCCGGGACTGCCGTTAATGTTTGATTATCTCGCCGAAAAAACGGCGCTGCTGCCGCATATTCAGCCGGAGAAGACAGAACATCTGATCGGGCAGAGCACCGCAGAGGCAATGCGCATCGGCGCGCATCTCGGTTATCTCGGTATGGTCAAAGAAATTCTGGCGCGGTTGAAAAAAGAACTCGGGCGCGGAACCAGAGTCTGCGCCACCGGCGGTTTTGCAGAATGGGTGCTGGCTGGCTGGGATCATGCTGTGCCGGTTGACCCGCACCTGACACTCAAAGGCCTCGCGCGAATTGCGCTGATCAATCCGCCGCACGTCTGAACGCCGTACAGTCAAACACGGATGCGGAGAATTGATTGCCGGCACTAAAACAGTTTCGGTTTAGAGCGTATTCAGAAAAATTATAGCCGCAAAAACACAGTTGCTTGCCTGTCCACGACGGAGCGGCAAATGTGGCGCAGGCATTCCTGCCTGCGCAGGGCAGACAGGAATGTCTGCCCCGCAACGATACATGCACGGACAGGCTGGATTCGAAGAGTAGCTTTCTGAAAGAAAGCAGTGAAAACGGCAAATACACCGGATACACGGATTTTTTACAAAGAAGCAAATGTGGCGCAAGGCATTCCTGCCTGCGCAGGGCAGACAAGAATGTCTGCCCCGCAACGATGCATGCGACCGGCAGCATAAATAAAACGGCAGCTCAGGTGGTGGAGCTGCCGTTTTATTTTATAATTCAAGACCCGTTAGACGGTATCTTGAGCCTGTTCCATTATCCTTTACGAAACTGGCGGATGCAGAACGTTCCCAGCATTCCCAGCACCAGCAGACCCATTGAACCCGGTTCAGGAATAGTCTGGATAGTCAGCGTCGGCCAGTGTCCTGCTCCATTTGCATGGTCTTTGGCTCCGACCCTATACCCGTCAACCACACCATCGCCGTTACCCGCTATCCAGTCCTGCAGACTCAGACGGAAACGACATATTGATCGCCGTTGGCATAGGCGGTATTAAAGGCGTCAATCAGCGCGTCATCATCCCAGGTATACCTTATTCTCGTTGAAGCAGGTGTCATGAAATCCTGCAACGAAAGGACCGCAGCAGCTTCGTAATCGGTTTTTACCACAGCGCCCGTATCCTTAAAGAAGACCTCCGCCTGCAGATTCGGAGGAGCACCCATGATGCCATCCAAAAACCATGATGCTTCAATCTTCGTTATGACCTCGTCGACAGCAAGTGTTGGCAGCTCATAAATATAGATCCCTCTGGAGATGTTTATACCATCAGGATTGTTTGGAATGGCTATTGCAGCATCCGCTATGCCGATATTCTGATCAGTTGTGTTAAGCGGAGCGCCATCGCCTTTCCCGTCCTGGTTGAGATCTGCTATACGCGCATTGTCAACCGGATATATCACCGCAGCCTGTGCGATGCTGCAGACAAGTACTGCAGCGAATATACTTTTTAGATACTTCATTATTTTACTCCTTTTATGTTATGTCCCACCTGTTTCGTTGATCCACTATACCCGGTCTCTTCCTCTTCGTCAGTCTGTTATAGTTAATTTCAGTTCCGGGCGCCATGCTCTGTTGCCGTGAAGTTGTGTAAAGACGCTGTAGGCATCATCCTGTCCGTTTTTATCGCTGACGGGGAATTTTTCTCCGCCTGACCAGCGCAAACGAAATACAACGTATTTAAATTCCGGCGCGCCGTTATTATAATTTTTCTTAATGGCGTTCAGCATGTCGTTGTCCGACGTCCGGACGGCTCCGCTCGGTGTTTTTGCGGTCAGGATGCGTTTCACGGTGGAGACTGCCGGAGCGGCATAGTCGGCAAGCGTTACAGATCCGGTTGTTTTGAAGAACATATCCAGCTGTGCATCTTGCGGCGTCCCGTAGACTCCCTGCAATCGCCAGGCGGTTTCCACTTTCAGCAGATCCGCGTTTTCCGGTAAATCCGGCAGTTCAAAAATGAATACCGCCGCACAGATATTGTTCAGATGATTGTCGCCGAGGCGAATGCCCATGGCGGTAACATCCAGCGGTTTTCCGTCTGCCCGGCCGTCTTGCGGAGTATGATCCGCCAGCCGTGCATGTTCAACGGGATTAAGGCGGATATCTTTTGCCGCCAGTGAACCGGCGGTGATGAATGCAGCAGCGATTGTCAGTATTGTTCTTTGCTTCATGGATCCTCTCCTTTGCTGTTATTTAACTTTACGCAGTTGAAGTGTTTTGACCATTTCGGAAAAACGTTCCGCCGCTTTTTCCGGATCTTCGCCGCGTTTGTTCAACGTTTGTTCAAAAATTTTCCAGTCCGGCGAGGTTTTCCGGAACTCCTCATCCCGGAATGCTTTGATGACGCCGATGTGCGGGCCGAACAGATTGATGTAGCGCGGTCTGACCAGCTCCACGGCTTTAAGCATGGCATCGGCATTGGTTTCCGTCTGCGGCGGCGCTTTCATCTCGTTTTCCACCGGGAAGCCGGCATCGCTGTATCGCTTTAACAGCCAGTAGGTTGCTCTGGGCGACTGCTCCATGTTTTCAATGTCGGAGAGGGTGGCATCGCTTAACCCGTTATTTCCCATCATGATGCCATGGATTAAACAATAGTCCAGGAACCGGTCTGCCTGCATGAATTGGGCGGCATCCGTTTTATATACATAACCGGCCAGAATCATGTTGATGCTGAGCGGCGTCGTCTTAAATGCCAGTCTGTACTGCCCGCACAGCCAGATGCAATAATCATACCATGTTTCAGGAGTCGCTCCGTCGGCGGCCGCTTCCTGAAAGATTTCTTTTGTCCAGTGCCGGCTGCTGCTGCCGACTGTCGTCACTGGAAATGTTTCTTCTCCGATATGGCCGATTCCGACACGCACAAATGCAATGGATGGATTTCCATCATAACGCTTTCCGAATCCGGTGATCAAACGCGTAAGATGTTCCCGGTATTTGCCATCCAGAAACAGCGGAACCGCGAGCGGTGCTTTTTGCCCCTCAAACAGGTTGCCCATGATGTTGACACTCGATTCATAATACTTAACCTCTTTCCGTGCCCAGGCGGGAAATGCATCCTGAACGCCGCCCCACGCATCGCTGAATGCCACCGGAATTGCCCACGGTGCAATGCAGATCGCCACGGTTTTCCCGCGTTCCTTCCAGTAGTCAATCACCTCATCGATGATTTCCCAGCGATAGACACCCGGTTCCGGCTCAATCACCGACCAGTAAATAATCAGCATCATGCCGTCAACTTCTTCGATATCCGGGAAGAGGGTGGTCAGGTGTGCGGTCTCTCTGCCGACGAGCCCCGGCCAGTTAACGCCGCTGTCGATGTAACGGGTCGGATAAGAATATATTCCGTATAAAAATTCCTGAGATTTTTCTTCCGCCGGAAGAGTTTTTACCGCGTCCAGATGCCGCTGCATCGAGTCGCTGTATAAACAGGATCCGCACATTAGAAACAGCCAGGCAGCAATCGAACGATACTGCAACAGGCTTCGCTTTATATAAAATACTCTCTGCATTCCACGACACTTAATTTTTAATACGGAATAAAGATAGCTCTGAAAATGAAGTTTAGGAATCTGTTTTTTTTATTAAACGGTTAACTTTAAGAAATCAAGCTGATTTCAGCTGATGGTGGATCATCTGTGTTGTATGAGATACCGGAAGAATCAGCGTTTTTAGAGCATTTTAAATTAATGTATAGCCGCAAAAACGCGCAAAAATCGCCAAATAATTATGGGCCGAATGATTGATAAACCGCAGAGCGCACTGAGAACTTTTCAACTCTCAACCGTAAACTGAAAACCCTGAACACGGAACGCGGCGAGGGCGCCGCGTCTACTGCTCTGCCTCTCTGCTAATCCCTGAATGCCTGATGCTTTCTGCAAAACTTCCGTGTGTGTTGTGTATCCCGTGATTTAAATATCTGCGTTATCTGCGGATTTCCCAAGGCAGGCAAAGATGCCTGCGATACATTACACTTTTGTGTGTTTGTGTGTTTTTTGTGGCTATAATTTTTCTTAATACGCTCTAAATGATAACGGACTGACCCCCGCCGCATGCGGATTGTATTCTTATTGAATACCGGCGCGAAATGCGGAGGGCGCGAGGCCGGTTGATTGTTTGAAGAGCTGCGAAACATAACCGGTGGCGTTAAAACCGAGCGAACAGCCGACCTGTTCAATGTGTATCTGCCGGAGATATTGCAGCGGCGCGAATTATACCGCCTAACGCTTGTTTTCAGTGTTAACGCCGGTTACATTATTTCGTTTTACCGTTTTAAGGAGTGTACGGCATGTTTAAACCGGTTTCTACTAAGACAGATTTTGCGAAAATGGAAGAGGGTGTGGGTGCGTTTTGGGAAGAGCACGGCACATTTACCAAATCAATTTCAAACCGCGCCGGCGCCAGGGAGTTTGTCTTTTACGACGGCCCGCCGTTTGCCACCGGTCTGCCGCATTACGGCCATCTGCTCGCCGGAATGATTAAAGATATCGTTCCGCGTTATCAGACGATGCGCGGTTATAAAGTAGAGCGCCGGTTCGGCTGGGATTGTCACGGCCTGCCGATTGAAGCGCTGGCGCAGGAAGCGCTCGGGCTCGCCGGCGCGCCGGCCATTCAAGAGGCGGGCGTGGCAAAATTTAATGAACAGTGCCGGTCGATGGTGACGCGCTATGTGGAGGAGTGGGAACGCACCGTTACGCGCATGGGGCGCTGGGTTGATTTTAAAAACGACTACAAAACCATGGATAAAGAGTTCATGGAGACGATCTGGTGGGTCTTTTCAGAACTGTGGAAACAGAACCGGATTTACCGCGCACACAAAATTATGCCGTACAGCTGGAAGCTGAACACGCCGCTGTCAAATTTTGAAGCGGGACGGAATTATCAGGAGGTGCAGGACCCGGCGGTTACAGTGCGCGTGAAGCTGAAGGGTTTTGAATTTGAAAATGCGTATGCGCTGCTGTGGACGACCACACCGTGGACGCTGCCGGCGAACCTCGCCATCTGTGCCGGCGCCGGAATAGCGTATGTGGCGGTTCGGGACATCGCCGCCGGCGATATCTATCTGCTCGCTGAAAACCGGCTGAGCGCCTATTATAAATCAGAAGATCAGTATGAGCTGCTGAGAAAGTTTACCGGCGCGGAGCTCGCCGGTTTAGAATACGAACCGCTATTCGATTATTTTAAGGATAATCCCAATTCATTCCGTTTGCTGCTCGATGATTTTGTCAGCACTGAAGAGGGAACCGGCATTGTTCATTTAGCGCCGGCGTTCGGCGAAGATGACTATCGCATCTGCCGCGCCGCCGGCATTCCGCTCATTGATCCGCTGGACGACGACTGCAAATTTACGGCGCTTGTGCCGGACCGGGCCGGGCAGTTTTGTAAAGATGCCGACAGAGAGATCATCCGGCGCCTGAAAGATGCGGGCAGGCTGGTTCATCAGTCGACGGTTCAACACAGCTATCCATTCTGCGAGCGCACCGATACGCCGCTGATCTATCGCGCGATCGACGCGTGGTATGTGCGCGTTGAAGATTTGCGCGCCGAGATGGTAGCAAACAATGAACAGGTCCACTGGATGCCGGAATTTGTCGGTGAAAAACGGTTTGCCAACTGGCTTGCGAACGCGAACGACTGGAATATCAGCCGCAACCGTTTCTGGGGTTCATGTATTCCGGTGTGGGTGAATATTGACGATGCGAATGATATGATTTGCATTTCATCGGCAGCGGAGCTGGAGCAACTCTCCGGCGAAAAAGTCGATGATCTGCACAAGCATATCATTGACGATATCCTGATTCACAAAGAGGGAAAAACTTATAAACGCACGCCGGAAGTGCTCGATTGCTGGTTTGAGTCCGGTTCGATGCCGTATGCGCAGCAGCATTATCCGTTTGAAAATAAAGCGCATTTTGAGGCGAATTTTCCGGCGGACTTTATCGCGGAAGGTCTCGATCAGACGCGCGGCTGGTTTTATACGCTGATGGTATTGTCCACCGCGCTCTTCAAAAAACCGGCCTTTAAAAATGTGGTCGTGAACGGCCTGGTTCTGGCGGAAGACGGACGCAAAATGAGCAAGCGCCTGAAAAATTATCCCGATCCGCTCGACGTTATCGACAAATATGGAGCCGATGCGCTGCGTCTTTACATGATTAATTCGCCGGTGGTGCACGCCGAACCGCTGCGCTTTTCGGAAGAGGGTGTGAAACACGCACTGCGCCACCTGCTGATTCCGTTATGGAACGCCTACATCTTTTTTGTAACGTATGCGCTGATTGACAAATGGAAACCGGCGCCGGCAAAAGCCCGCAGCGAAAACCTGCTCGACCGCTGGATTGAAAGTTCGCTGGCGAATCTTTGCCAGGAAGTTACAGCGGCGATGGATGCGTATGATTTACAGCGTGCGGTACGTCCGTTTGTGACGTTCATCGAAGATTTGACGAACTGGTATATCCGCCGCTCGCGCCGGCGTTTCTGGAAATCCGGCGACGATGCAGATAAACAGCAGGCGTATGCGACGCTGTATCATGTGCTGACGGAGCTCTGTAAAATTGCGGCGCCGTTCGTCCCGTTCATTGCTGAAGAAATTTACCGGAATCTGCGAACGGATGGTATGCCGGAATCGGTGCACCTCTGCGACTTTCCGACCGCTGCCGGAATTCAGCGCGACCTCGATCTTGAACAGCAGATGCGGATTGTGATGGATGTGGTGGTGATGGGGCGCCAGCTGCGTAAAGAGCATGATATAAAAGTGCGGCAGCCGCTGCGCCGGCTGGATGTGGTCAGCCGCAACAGCGCACTGCTGAACAAAGTCGATGAATTAAAAGAGATGATCGCTGAGGAGCTGAACGTGCATGAGGTGGTTTTCGGCGATGACGAAAGCGGATTCGCCGAACTGAAAGCCAAAGCGAATTTTAAAACGCTCGGTCCAAAATTCGGCAAACAGGTTCAGCAGATTAATACCGCCGTGCAAAAACTTCCGGCGAAAATGCTTCATCCGGTGGCGGCCGGTGAAGCCCTGGTGCTGACGATTCAGGGTGAAACTATTACCGTGGACGCTGCCGATATTATTCTGGAGCACATTCCGAAGGATGGACTCGCCGTGCAGACGCAGGGTGCGCTCGTGGTCGCGCTCGATCTGGAAATTGACGCTGCGCTGATTCGCGAAGGCATCGCGCGCGAGCTGATCAAAGAGGTGCAGCAGCTGCGTAAAAACAGCGGACTGGATGTAACCGACCGCATTTATTTGACGGTCGCCGCCGATGACGCCGTTGGCACCGCTATTTCTGCATTTGAAGAATACATCAAATCTGAAGTGCTCGCGCTTTCGATCGAAAGCGGAACAATAGGAGGAGAGCCCGTTGACCTTAATGGACATTCCTGCACGCTGGCATTGCGTAAAGCATAAACTGCGCTGTTTACTGCCGGCGGCGCTTGTGCTGCTTGGAACCGGATGTTCAACCATCCGTCCGCCGCAAAATATTCCGCCGCGCAAAGTTGCCATGGAGGCGACCGCATATTGTCCGTGCGGCAAATGCTGCAGCTGGGAGCGCAGTATTTTAAAGCTCGGCCGGCCGGTCTATTCCTCGGGACCGAATAAAGGCAAAGTGAAAAAAACCGGCCTCACCGCTTCCGGTACGAAAGCAAAATACGGCACCATTGCTGCTGACACGCACTATTATCCGTTCGGCACCATCATGTATGTTCCGGGGTATGGCTACGGTCGCGTGGAGGATACCGGCGGCGCTATTAAAGGACCGAGCCGCATCGATCTTTTCTACCGTACACATGACCGGGCGCTCAAATGGGGACGTAAGAAAATCAATGTCGTTGTGTGGAGAAAATGATCATTGTCAAAAATCTAAAAATTAAAAACTTTTGACATTTAGAGCGTATTAAGAAAAATTATAGCCACAAAAACACAGTTGCTTGCCTGCCACGACGGAGCGGCAAATGTGACGCAGGCATTCCTGCCTGCGCAGGGCAGACAAGAATGTCTGCCCCACAACGATGCATGCGCGAACAGGCTGGATTCGAAGAGTGGCTTTCTGAAAGAAAGCAGCGAAAGCGGCAAAGGCTCGCCAAAGGCGGGCAGTGAAAACCGCAAATACACCGGATACACGGATTTTTTTACAAAGAGGCAAATGCAGCGCTGCATTCGTGTTCATGCGTGGTTTATCAATCATTCGGCCCATAATTATTTGGCGATTTTTGCGCGTTTTTGCGGCTATACATGAATTTAAAATGCTCTAGACTTTTGATTTTCGACAAAAATCTTCAATCTGAAATCAGCAATGTCTCTATTTCTGCCCGGCGATAATTTCCGCAATGTTGAGCGCGTGGTCTTTTAAGCGCCGGTAGCTGTTGAGCATATCCGGCAGGACAAGACTGAGCTGCGGGGCGACTTCCCCGGCAACGAGGCGTTCGAGATGGCGCGCGCGAAATTCCCGCATCATGCGGGTCAGATCGTCGCTGCGGCGTATGGCCTCGGCCAGAAAATCTGTCCCGGGCTGGGCTTGAAATGCAGCCGTTACAAAATCAAGATATTTTGCAGTACGATCATGGAGAGTCATTATTTCATCTATTCCGTCCTGCGTCGGAACAAGTTTATTTTCACGTATTTTCAACTGCATCTTTAAAATTCCGGTGATGTAATCACTGATGGTCTCGTATTCGTCGGCCATGCGGATCTGTTTCCGTGCTTCAACAGAAATCCGGTAAGTGACGGTTTCTTCTCCAAGCAGAATACCGAGAAATTCGGTAATTTCTCTTTGGACGTTGTCCAGAATTTCTTCGCGTTTAAAAATCCACCGGCGCGTTTCTTCATCCAGTTTTTCAACAAACATGCAGGTGCGCAGGGAGTCCATCATTCTTCGATCACTGTCCGCCATGAACAGCAGTTCCTGTCGCGATTGTTCCAGGCTGAGTGCGGGTGTTGACTGTTCGAAGTAGGTGAGATGCGGAATTTCCTCAGTGTCAGAGTCAGGAAATAACCGCGTAAGTGCTGTTGCAATTATTTTAGTAAACGGCAGGAAAAAGATCACCAGAAAAATGTTGAATGTTGTATGTGCAACAGCAATCCCTTTAATCATCGCCGGATAAACCGCTTCACCGCGAATCATCTCGACGGCATTCGGATCACCGGACAAAAGTAATTTGATCGTCGCCAGATACCAGGGGAAAATACCGAGAATAATGATTACGCCGATGATTTTTATGAAGATGTGCGCATACGCCACGCGCTTGGCGGTGCGCGTTGCTCCGAGTGATGCAAGAAATGCGGTAATCGTGGTTCCAATGTTCTGCCCGAGAACGAGCGCCACAGCAGTTTCAAAATCTATGACGCCGGCAATCGCCAGGCTCATGGTAATTCCGACAGTGGCGGAAGAAGATTGAATAACGGCAGTGACAGCTGCGCCGGCGAATATACATTTGATTAAACCCCACAAGGAATCCGGTCTGAATTTTGAAAACCATTCAAGAAACTCCGGCATTTCGCGCAACGGGTAAAAACCCTCTTTCATGAGTTCAAGACCAAAGAACACCATGCCGAGTCCTATGATGAGCAGGGCAATGCTGCGCAGATGTTCTTTTCGTAAAAACAGATAAAACAGTGCAGCGAAACCGAGCATCGGCAGACCGGCTTTACCAATGTCCAGCACAAGAATCCAGCCGGTTACCGTGGTTCCGATATCTGCGCCGAGAATGACGCCGATCGCCTGCGTTAATGTCATCAGTCCTGCATTGGCAAAACCGACGAGCATCACAGTGGTCACTGAACTCGACTGAATCAGTGCGGTGACCAGAAACCCGATCATACATGCAATAATACGATGTCCGGTTGCGGCGGCAATCAAAGCCCGGAGTTTTTTACCGGCAGCAGCCTGCATGCCGTCGGACATATTTTTCATGCCAAGCAGAAACAGTCCCACTCCTCCGCCGACCTGCCAGAAAACATTAAAAATCAAATGATCCATGATTGAATTAAAAGTTATTTGTTATTGGTTGTTGAAAATTTGTGTCAGTTCATTCTGCTCGTCTCTTACATTTATTTTTTGTCGGTGACAATTTCAGCGATGTTCAGCGCATGATCTTTCAAGCGGCGGTAGCTGTTCCATATATCGGTGTAGACCAGGCTGCTGAGCGGTGTTGAAACATTATCGACAATGCGCGTCAGATGCGCCTGCCGGTATTGTTTCATGATGCGGGTAATTTCATGACTGACCAGGACAAGGTCGGCAGCCAGACGCACATTATTTGTGCGGACCGCCAGATTAACCTTTTTCACATAGTCCAGCACACGCCGGTTGATGTCGATGAATTCCTGAATATCCATCGGTGCAAAATCAAGTTTATTTTCATGCCGTTTTAAAAGACCTTTTAAAACGGCGGCGGCGTAATCGCTAATGGATTCATATTCATCCGCCATACGCATCTGGTGCCGACCGGTGAGCTGTACATCATACGAAAGTTCGCCATTAATCAGTTCACCGAGGAATACGATGATCTCTTCTTGCATAGTATCAAGCAGTTTTTCGCGTTCAAAAATTTTGGCTTTATCTTCTCCGGTTATCTTGTCTGATTCTAAAACCGCACCCAGTGTTTCTAACATTATTTCATCGCTGTCCGCCATGAACAGAATATATTTTTCAGATTGCAGCACACCGAGCGCCGGTGTATCGCCGCGTACAATTTCGAGCGGCGGCAGTGTAAACGGTGCGGTACTTTTTTTATCCGGCACCAGCCATGTCACCAGTTTTGCAAGCACTCCGGTGAACGGCAGAAAAACCAGCGTGTTCACTACATTGAATCCGGTGTGTACCATTGCAATTCCGACGAGAATATATGGAAAAGATTCTTCACCGTTTGCAAGCACAACCATCGTATTCGGGTCGTGGCCAATCAATTTTGCAACTAATGGAAAATAGATTGGAATCGTAATCAGTGTAATCCAGAGCACGCCGATGAGGTTAAACAAAATATGCGCATACGCCGCCCGTTTGGCATTCGGTGTTGCACCGAGTGACGCCAGAAACGCCGTAATTGTGGTTCCGATATTTTCACCAAGCACCAGCGCACCGGCAGTTTGAAAATTAATCATGCCGGTCGATGCCAGCCCCATGGTGATTCCGAGTGTTGCCGAAGACGACTGAATAACCATGGTAATCAGACAGCCGACCAGTGCGCATTTTAAGACGCCGAGATACGACGCTGCCTGGAACGCAATGAACCATTCTTTAAGTTCCGGAATTGTATGCAGCGGTTTAAACCCTTCACTCATCAACTGCAGTCCAAAGAAAATCATGCCGATTCCCATGAACACCATTCCAGCATAGCGGATTTTCCCGGGTTTTGCGAAAATAAAAACCAGAGCGGAAATACCGAGCAGGGGCAGACCGTATTTTCCGATATTCAACGTAAGAATCCAGCCAGTGATTGTCGTTCCGATATTTGCACCGAAAATCACACCGATTGCCTGTGTCAGCGTCATCACCGCACTGTTCACCAGTCCGATCACCATTACCGTCGTCACCGAACTTGACTGCACAATACAGGTTACCGTGAGACCGACCAGCATTCCCATGATGCGGTTGTCTGTAATTAAACCAACGATCTTTCGCAACCGGTTGCCGGAAACAGCTTGCAGCCCCTCCGACATATACTTCATTCCAAGCAGGAAAACTCCCAGTCCGCCAAGAACGCTGATCGCGATCGAGAACCACAGTCCGTTACTCATGATTCCCTTTTGCTGTGTGTTTACATTGCATCATTTCTGCGAAATTAATGTATTAAAAACGAATTTCAGTTAATCAGAAAACCAGTGACGGAACAACTCCGTATCTCAAACTTTCTTTTCTAAACAAAAGCGGGCAGATTGTAAAAGCAAGTCTCCGGTTGAAGCTTTTTGATTCATGCGGCTGCTCTGCGTCCAATTATTTCTTCGTCTTCACCGGTGTTTTCCGCTGTGGAAATAATGTGTGACAGATTTCGCATCTGGTGCCGTCGCAACCGCGTGCAGAACAGTGTTCTCGTCCATAGAGAATCAGTTGAATGTGGAGTCTGTTCCACTGTTCCGGCGGGAACAGTTTTTTTAGGTCAGCTTCCGTTTGTTCAACGTTTTTACCATTCGTCAGTTTCCACCGTTGTGCAAGCCGGTGAATATGCGTATCTACCGGAAACGCCGGAAAGCCGAATGCCTGCGCCATAATGACCGATGCAGTTTTGTGTCCGACGCCCGGCAGGCTTTCCAGCTCCTTAAATGTTTGCGGAACCCGGCTGTTAAATTTTTCGACAAGTAATTTTGATGTTTCGTAGATGGATTTTGATTTGCTGTTATCGAGTCCGCAGGTTTTGATGAGCTGCCGGATTTTTTCGCGTCCGAGCTTCACCATTTCCTCCGGTGTGCCGGCTTTTTTAAACAGCACCGGTGTCACTTCGTTTACACGTTTGTCGGTGCATTGCGCAGAAAGAATTACTGCGACAAGCAGGGTAAACGCGTTGCAATGCTGCAGCGGAACATCAACTTGTCGATACAGTTCATCCAGCCGCTTTGCAATATAATCTGCACGTTCTTGTTTTGTTTTCACTGTTTATCAGAGTAAATTTTTTCATCGCGAGTTACAGGATAAAAAACCACAATCTGTTCCATTTGTCTGCCGCTGTTGTGCAGATACTTTCTGGCGCAGTTATTTGATTTGTCGTGCATTTGCCGGAGCAGAGCATTAAAACACGGGGTATGAAGTTGAATGAAATTCCGACGCCGTGTTATGTGGTTGATGAAGCACTGATTCAACACAATCTCGATATTTTGGCCGGTGTGAAAGAGCGCACCGGTTGTAAAATTTTACTGGCGCTGAAGGGTTTTGCGATGTGGAGCATGTTTCCGCAGTTGCGCAGGGTGCTTGATGGCGTCTGCGCCAGTTCACCGTGGGAAGCGCGGTTGGGCCACGAAGAGTTCGGCGGTGAGGTTCATGCATTTGCAGCAGCGTACAGCGAGGATGATGTGCGTGAATTATTAACGCTGTGCGACGAGATCGATTTTAATTCGTTTACGCAGTGGAAGCGCTTCGCGCCATTGGTGGAACGGGCGCTCCGCGCCCGTTCGAGCGCGCCCGGAGGTCGCGTTCCACCTAAATTTGGATTACGGATCAATCCCGAATGTTCGACGCAGCCGCATGCGATGTATGATCCATGTGCACCGGGGTCGCGGCTCGGAATTTTACGGTCGCAGTTTACCGGCGAGGATTTGAGCGGCATCAGCGGTCTGCATTTTCATACACTGTGCGAACAGAACGCAGATGCGCTGCAAATTACATTAGCGGCGGTGGAGGAAAAATTTGGCGGGTTTCTGCCGCAGATGGAGTGGGTGAATTTCGGCGGCGGCCATCACATCACACGCGAGGATTACGACATTGATCTCCTGTGTAAATTAATTAATGACTTTAAGCAAAAATACGGTGTACAGGTGATTCTTGAGCCGGGCGAGGCGGTGGCGCTGAATGCCGGTGTGCTGGTAACGTCGGTGCTGGATGTGATTCAAAATTCCGGTGACATTGCGATTCTGGACTGTTCGTGCACGTGTCATATGCCGGATGTTTTGGAAATGCCGTACTGTCCGCGCATCGCCGGCGCCGGGAATTCCGGAGAAAAAAAATATAATTACCGGCTCGCCGGCATCAGCTGTCTTGCCGGCGATGTAATCGGCGACTGGTCATTCGACCGTCCATTGTTACCGGGCGACCGGTTGGTATTTGAAGACATGGCGCATTATACGATGGTAAAGACGACGATGTTTAACGGCATCCGGCATCCGGCGATTGCAATCCGGCGTGCGGGCAGGATTGAAATTGTCCGGAAATTTGAATATGCAGATTTCAAAAACCGTTTGTCATGAACGCCATGCGTCATACATAACGCGCTGTTTCTTACCGGAGTTTACGATATAAATCTTTATATATTATCCGGTGCAAATTATTCCTCTAAAATAAAACGCCTTGCCGGTTGACACGGTTGCGGCCCCGTGATAAAAGCGGCGCCTATTTTTCGACTCGTCTGTGTAAAACCGGCAAAAGAAAGGCTTTCAAATGGCAACTGCAAAGAAGAAAACACCGGCCAGGAAAACGGCGGCTAAAAAGAGTATCAAAAAAGCGGCAGCGACCAAGAAAACAGCGCCGAAAAAAACACCGGCCAAAAAAGCCGTTGCTAAAAAAGCGCCGGCAAAGAAACCGGCAGTAAAGAGAGCTGTAGCAAAAAAACCGGCAGCCAAAAAAGCGCCGGCAAAAAAAATCGAAGTAAAAAAAGCTGTGGTATCAGCACGTCCGGCTCCGGCACCGGTTCCGGTGCCGCCGGTACCTGCCGCACCGGGTAAAAAAAAGCTGACGGCTAAAGAAGTGGCGATGTTTAAAGAAATGCTGCTGAAACTGCGCGAACGCGTTTTCGGCGGCTACAACATTCTTTCACGCGATAACCTTGAAGCCAATCAGCGCGATCCATCGCTCTCCGATCAGGGCACCGATACCTTTGACCGCGAAATGGAGCTCAATATGATGGGTTCCGAGCAGGAAGTGCTTGCTGAAATCGACGCCGCTCTGCGCCGCATCGAAAAAGGAACCTACGGTATTTGCGAGCTTACCGGCAAGCCGATCAACATTGAACGTCTCAAAGCACTGCCGTATGTTCGCTATACCGTGCGCGCACAGTCCGAGCTTGAAAAGGGCCGTGCGCACTACCGTCCGTTCGGCAGCACCATGCGCGGTTAACACCGGAAAGGCGCGCTCATGCTGGTTTTTATTCTTGGTTTAGTTATCATACTTGCGGATCAGTTAACCAAGCTGTGGGTACGTAATACATTTATTTACGGCGGCGAGCCGCGGGTTGTCATTCCCGGATTTTTTAATCTCGTGTACGTTCGTAACGAAGGTGCGGCATGGGGCATTCTCGGCGGACAGCAGCTGCTGTTAATTCTGCTGTCCGTCGGTGTGCTCGTGATTCTTGCGGTGTACCGCCGGAAATTACTGAATCCAACGCTCGATCACCGGATTGCATTCGGGCTCATGGTCGGCGGAATCTGCGGCAACCTGATCGATCGCATCAAGCTTGGATGGGTCACCGATTTTCTCGATTTTTATATCGGCAGCTGGCACTGGCCGGCGTTCAATGTCGCCGACTCCGCCATTTGCATCGCTGCCGGTATCTATTTGATTTCTTCTTTATGGCACAGCCGCCATCCGTTGAAGAAACCCTGAACTCGAAAGCCTGACTCCGGAATACTCTGGCACGGAAGAAAATCCGAAATACGAAAGACCCAAGTCTGAAAAAATATACTCCCTTTCACGAAATTTTGTGTTTTTTGTGGCTATAATTTTCTTCGTTTGTTTTAGAATTTTTAAATGTTGAACAGTCCTCAAGCTTATGTTCTGACCGGTCCAACGGCCTCGGGTAAAAGTACACTCGCGCAATGCTTTGCCGAAAAAACCGGCGCGCCGGTTGTCTCTGCCGATTCAATGAATATTTATCGCGGCATGGACATTGGCACCGCCAAACCGCCGGCGGCAGAGCGCACCGGAATTTCATATTACGGAATAGACATTGTGTCGCCGGAACAGAATTTCAGCGTCGGCGACTGGCTGAATGCCGTTTGCCCTGCATTTGAAAATGCAGTTCCCGTTGTTACCGGCGGCACCGGGCTTTATGTGAAATGTCTGCTGCAGGGACTCGACAATTTTTCCGGTGCCGACGAAACTCTGCGTGTACGCGCCGAAAAAATGACATGCGCCGAACTGCAAAATGAAGTTCGCACCACCGCTCCGGCACAATATGAACAGCTCGCCGACAAAACAAATCCGCGCCGGCTGATTCGCTTATTGGAACAAAGCCAACGTAGACGTGATGTCCCCGGCGCGTCCACGATGGAAGAGAACGCGGCGGGGACGCCGCGTCTACATGCTTTATGGCAGAAAAATCCATTGCCGAAAATTATCGGACTGCATGTCGAACGCGCTGAACTTCACCGGCGCATCGCCGTACGCGTCGAAACAATGTACACCGCCGGACTTTTGGCAGAAGCGGAAGCATTGATGAAGATTGAATTATCTTCTACCGCGCAGCACGCCATCGGCTATGCCGAAGCGTTCGCGGTATTGCGCGGTGAATTGCATGTGAATGAAGCCAAAGAAAAAACAATCATTCGTACGCGTCAGCTTGCCAAACGCCAGATGACCTGGTTCCGGCATCAGTTGAATGTGGAGTGGATTGATGCTGCGGCGCCGCCGGAGAAAGTTTTTGAACTGCTGAGAAGAAACGGTGCGGTGGAATGCAGAGGAGTGCGGGAATAAAAAACTTACGGTGCATCATGCGCCGCCGGCCGACGATTTGTATGAAGATACATTTCACCGGTGCGCCGCGTTTCCGCATTGAACAATCAATAATTTCTTACCGGCAGATCGCGGAGTTGAACTGCACGCCCGGTGCGGCGGCGGATGCGTCCGCAAAGCAGCAGAAAAAGTTTGGCGGTGAGAAACGCATCGCCTTCGGCGGTGTGACGCGCAATGACGGGAATATCGAAATGCGCGGCGAGTTCATCGAGTGTCGGCGGGCGCTGCCGTGCGTAACCGGTGCGGTGGAATGCGGTGAGTTCGTTCATCGCGAACTGCGCCGTATCAATTGTCCGGCTGCGAAATTTAATTTTGCAGTGCCGCAGCATGGCTTCATTAATCATATCGGCGTCGAACCGGACGTGATGCCCGACAACGATCGCGCCGGTGAGAATTTCAATCAGTTCATGAATAACTTTTGCCTCATGGATTCCGGCATTTGATTCATTCGGCAGAATGCCGTGAATGGCAGTGGCGGCATTTGTTCCTACTCCGGGCTGATGAACCAGCCACTTGCGGCTGGACTCAATTTGAATCTGACCGCTGACAATATTGAACAGTGCGATGGAAAGAATATGGTCGGTTTTAATCTGAAAACCGCTGGTTTCTGCATCGAGTACGACAAAGCGCAAACTGTTTGCCGGTGTTCTTCGTGCCGGCTTCTGTTTCGCCGCTGCAAGATAGTCGGCACAGAATTGCGGTAGCGGTTTTTTCTGGAAGAGGGCAATCATTTCATTAACCACGGATTACACAGATATAAACGGCTGGAAAAATCGAGATTCGAAACGAGATGAAGACTCGAAGAGTGGCTTCCTGAAAGAAAACAGCGCCCGGAGTGAGCGGCAACGGCTCGCTGGAAGGCAGGCAGCGAAGCGGCAATGAAAACTGAATATTGAGCATTGAACATTGAAAATCTCTCTATTCACCATTCCACTGTTTATATGTTGCGTATGTCGAGCTGGAAATGAACGCGCACAGCAGCCTGCACCATGCGCTGAACATCAAAAACATTCACAAGCTGTCCGCGCTGAAGTCGGGAAAGTTCAGCCGGATCAAGATAGCGTCCGTCGTCGCCGCGCTGCAGTCCGGTGGATGTGCGGATCCGCAGCAGCTGGTCAAATCCTTCCCGGGCAAGTCCGGCGATTTCAGCCATATCCGGCTGTGCGGTCATCAGTTCAAGCCAGCGCCCGCCGGTGGAATGATGTTTTTTCAGCCCGTAATGCAGTGCGAACAGCCGCGCCGCATCGCGCAGCGGTGCGAGTCCGCGTTTTTTAATATCGAATTCACCTTCATTGCCGCCTTTTTTTTCAACAACAAATTTGCCGCGAAAATTTAACGGCGGCGGCGTGGCGACAATCATTTCCGCCATATAGTGCTGCAGCGCTGTATCTTTGCCGGCCGTTTTAAAAACGGTTTCACGCACAGCGGCGCTGAGCATTGGATCGCCGGCGACATAGCGCAGATCATAAAGGATCAGCGCTCTGATCAGTTTTTTGTTGTCATGAAGCAGATTGGGATCGTTCAGTTCGGCGATCCATTCGGCATCGGTTCGGCACCATTTTGGGTTACTTGCCATGACGCGCCCCTGACAGCGTGTAAAACCGGTATCGACCATCATTTCAATCACGCGTGCGGCGAGTTTTAGAAAATAAACGCGGTTGGCCTCATCTTTTTTGCTGCTGCCGGACGATGCAAAAATGATGGCATTATCCATGTCGGTGCGTAATACCTGCTCACGGCGTCCGTCGCTGCCGACGGCAATCCACGCCCACCGCGCTTCCGGCAGCTGCATACCCTGATCGGTCAGTTCGGCGAGTGAAATATCAATGAGCTGGCGCACGAGTTCATTATAAAGTTCAGCGCAGATTTCACCGAGCAGAATGCCGGAAATTCCGGCGTCAAGATAGGTTTTTGCCATCTCTTCAATATCATCGCAGATTTCGCGGAAACGTGCCGGCGTTTGCGCAATGTGCAGTTCGTGAATAAAACCGGCGGGATGACGTCCGCTCTGTGCAAGCAGATCTTTCTGCGTGCAAACGTCGAGCGCCGGTGTATCTGCCGTTCCGTCCTCCGTTACACAGACCTGTCCGATGCGTTCACGGAGCATCGTCAGCGCCGCCGCCGCAGTGCTTGAATTTGTTGCAACGGTGACCACCGGCGCCGACATGATGCTGGAAACCGGCTGGCGGCTGTCGCGCCCGTTGACAATCACTTCGCGCACCAGATCGTTGCCGGTGACAATTCCCAGCGGATGATTCTCTTTGTTTGTAATTAAAATCGACGGTATGCCGCGCTTTGCCATCAGTTCAGCGGCGTCGCGAATGGTTGTTTCCGGCAGGCAGTGCAGCAGGCGTTCCGGCGGTCGCGGCGTAATGATGTGCGCGCCTTTCAGATGCGCCTCAAGGACATTTTCACCGCCGATGCTCGCTTCAATACCGTCCGGAATTGCACGGCCGAGGCGCGTGCCCCAGAACAGATGCCGGCGCACGTAATAGCGCGCTTCATCGTTGGTTAACAGCAGTTCCTGGACAAGCGGCCAGGGCAGAACATAAAGGATGGAATCATCTTCCGCGATTGCAGTAACGCGGTACGGCTCGCTCTCGTGCTGTGCCGAAAGGCCGAGAATATCGCCAACATCGCGCACATCAATCAGCTCGCTGCCGGCATAATACTCTACGCGACCACGCGCCAGAAACAGCACTTCGCCGCACGGCGGATCGCCCTGATGCCAAACCGTGTCACCCTTGGTTAAAACCTGAACCTTGGCGGTGCATGCCAGCTCTGCCACCATCGCTTCATCAAACATTGAAAACGGCGGAAACTGACGCAGTGCAGTCGCAATACGGTCCGGAATCTGATTTTGGGCAGGCATAGAGAGAGTTAATCACGGAATACACCGGAGACACAGAAATTTTTACTGTCAGTGTATTCTGTAGTTTCCCGTGGTTAATTTAATTCTGTCAGAATTGTGCGCAGCCACTCCTCTTTTTTGCTTTGCAGCATCGGGCTGGGATGCGCGGTCAGCGCCGGATGATTGCCGGCGGGAACGGTAATGATGCGTTCGCCGGCAATGCAGTTTAAGCACTGTTCCGCCAGCGGAATTAAACCGGCATTCTGTCCCCAGCCGATAATAAACGGTGCGCCGGATTGCCGGCGCAGCATAACTTCCCGTTCCGCACGGCGTTCGCCGGAAAACAGACTGTGCGCGCCGCCGCCGGGGAATTCCGCCAGCTTTTGCGTGCGCGCCATAAAGTCCGGGCTCTTCGGATCGCGCAAATCGGAAATATTCAGTACGCGCACATGACGCCAGTTTTGCGCCGCCATAATGCGCATGATTTGATACTGCGTGTTGTCCGGACGCGTCAGCACCAGCGGCTTCACAAAATTTGCCGGCAGCGGCATCGACAGCAGACTTTCCGTGTCGCCATTCTCAACCGGTTTCGACGAACCCGGATTCATCATAATCACCACTGCGTCCGGCAGATGTTTTTCCGGCCTCGCGCCGAACAGATCATCCGGATCGTTTCCTGCACCGACCGCTTCGCGCGGCAATGATGTAATTTCAAGCACGCTCCGGCACAGCTGCGGCTCCGCGCCGGCAATATTCAACCGGTAAAAATGACCGTAGCAGCGAAACATCTTTTTTAATTCCGCCGCGTATGCAAATTCACTCATGCAGTAATGAAACCATAAAATCACCAGTGTCGGAATTTTTTTAGACAGGATTTACAGGATGAACAGGATTTTACACCGTGCGATTTTTTGTTTCCAGAGCATTTTAAATTAAATATAGCCGCAAAAATGCGCAAAAATCACCAAATAATTATGGGCCGAATAATTGATAAACCGCAGAGCGCATTGAGAACTTTTCAACTCTCAACTGTAAACTGAAAACCCTGAACACGGAACGCGGCGAGGGCGCCGCGTCTACGTTAAGAAATTCTTAATGACGGCTTCGGCGGCGGCGCGTTTTGCGGCGAGGAGCGCCGGTGTGCGGGCTTCGATAACGAGGCGGAGCCAGGGTTCGGTGTTGGAGGGGCGGATGTTGAACCACCAGTCGGCAAATTCCAGGCGAACACCGTCGAAATCATACAGGGCGGCTGGTTTTTCTTCAGATGCAAATTTATGCACAACGGCAGCGATCGCGTTTTCTTTCTGATCGACGCGAAAGTTGATTTCGCCGGAATTGGCATAGCGCATTAAACCATCGATACAGCTTGAAAAGGGTTTGCCGGCGGCGTTGAGTCTGCCGGCGATATTTAAAACGATAAGCGCGGTGAGAATGCCGGAATCGCAGTTGAAGAAGTCGCGGAAGTAGTAGTGTCCGGCGAGTTCACCGCCGACGACGGCGCCGAGTTCACGCATTTTTATTTTGGCGAAGGAGTGTCCAACTTTCCACATATGCGGTTCCCCGCCGAGCTCAAGAATGCGTTCGGTGACCGCTTTGGAGGTGCGGATGTCGTGCAGGACGCGACTGCCGGGATTTTCGGCGAGAAAATATTCGGCGAGGACGGCGGTGATTAAATCGGGCGGAACACAGCGCCCGCGCTCGTCGATGAACATGACGCGGTCGCCGTCGCCGTCGAAAATCAGTCCGATATCCAGCTGGTTTTCAATGACGAGTTTTTTGAGGCCGGCGCAGTTTTCTTCGATGAGCGGATTCGGTGGATGATTCGGAAAGGTGCCGTCGACCGTGTCATAGATATATTTGGTTTTTTTACCGAGCAGATCTTTGATGAAAAGGGCGGCCATGCCGTTGGAGCAGTCGACGCCGATTTTCAATTTGGAGAGATTTTCCGGCAGATACTGCCGGAGAAAGTCGAGGTAGTCGTCATGGATATCCAGCTCCGAAACGCGGCCTCTTTTTTTTAGAGGGACGACATCTCCCTGCGCGCACATTGTTTCGAGGTCGGCGAGGCCTCTGGCATAGTCGACCGGCAGTGCGCCGGTTTTGCAGACTTTGAGTCCGTTATATTCCGCCGAATTGTGCGATGCGGTGATCTGTACGGCGGCATCAAATTTTTGGGTGGCGGTGGCAAAATAAATTTCCGGTGTGGTGGAGAGTCCGATGGAAACGACATCCGCGCCGGCGGCATTGATGCCGTAACAAAGCGCGGTAAAAATTTCCGGCGAGCTGGCGCGGTCATCGCGCCCGACGAGAATGCGGCGGGCGCTTAAAAGCTGCGGCAGAAAAAATCCGATTTTTTCTACATCGGCGGCAGTGAAGTCGCAGCCGTAGACGCCGCGAATGTCATATGCTTTAAAGGCTTTCATCAGGGGAAATAGGTAATATGTAACGGGAATTGCGTAAAGGGAAAAATGGCTGAGCCGTATTATTCCCGGACTGCACTACATATATTTACAGTATAGATTCATGTTTTTCCGCTTGCGCCGTCATACTGAACCGCTAGTATGCCCGCTCTTTTAAAAACCGCAGCAGCGAGATAACCGGCCGGGTGGCCGTGAGCTTTGCGGAAGAAAAGAGATAACCCCGGGCCGGGGCGCATCGTGCAATGCGATGACAAAGCGGCGCCGGATCATTATAGAAAAGTTAATATGGATAATACACTCAGTGGCGATGCAGCAGCCATCGACGCAATGTACAACGATACCCTGAAGGATTTTACTGTCGGTTCTATTGTACCCGGAAAAATTCTGCGGATCCAGGACGACGAAGTTCTGGTGGATATCGGTTATAAATCAGAAGGTCTCATTGACGGCGATGAATTTGACGATCTCGAAGCGATAAACATTGGCGACGAAATCGAAGTGCTGCTTGAGAGCCTCGAAAATGAGCACGGTATGGTCGTGCTCAGCAAAAAACGCGCGGAACAGCAGCGCAAATGGGATCATATCGTTAACGACTGCGAAGAAGGCAGTGTGGTTGACGGCCTTATTACCCGCGCCATTAAAGGCGGCTTCATTGTGGATATCGGCGCCGATGCGTTTCTGCCGGGATCGCAGGTGGATGTTGTGCCGGTGCGCAATCTGGATGATTTCATCGGACAGACAATTCAGATTAAAATTCTTAAAATCAATAAAGAGCGCAAAAACATTGTTGTTTCCCGGCGCGAAATCATTGAAGAAAACCGCCGCGAACAGAAACTCAAACTGCTCGGCGAAATTAAAGTGGGTCAGGTTCGTAAGGGTTCTGTTAAAAATATCACTGATTTCGGCGCGTTCGTTGACCTCGACGGCATCGACGGCCTGCTGCATGTCACCGACATGAGCTGGGGCCGTATCAATCACCCCTCTGAGCTGGTAAAAGTCGGCGACGAAGTGAACGTGATGATTCTTGATATCGATCTCGAAAAGGAACGCATTTCGCTCGGTCTGAAACAGACGCAGGATAATCCGTGGGAAAACATCGACGCCCGTTATCCGATCGGCGCCCGGGTGCGCGGTAAGATTGTCAGTCTTGCCCCGTACGGCGCATTCATTGAGATTGAAGAAGGTGTTGAAGGTTTGGTGCACGTTTCCGAAATTTCATGGACGAAACGTGTTCAGCGCGCTTCCGACGTACTGAAAGTCGGCGATGAGGTTGATGCGGTCATTCTTTCCATCAGCCTCGACGAGAAGAAAATTTCACTTGGCATGCGCCAGACAGAGGAAAATCCATGGGAAGTTGCCGCGCTTAAATATCCAATCGGCTCGCTGGTTAAAGGTAAAGTCCGCAACTTCACTTCATACGGCGCGTTTGTTGAAATTGAAGAGGGTGTTGACGGCATGATTCATGTTTCCGATATGTCCTGGACACGCAAGATCAACCATCCGTCTGAACTGCTTAAGAAGGGCGGCGAAGTTGAAACTGTTGTTCTGGAAATCGATTCCGCCAACCAGCGCATCTCCCTCGGCCTGAAACAGGCGCAGGAAGATCCGTGGGCGCGCATCACCGAAACCTATAAAGAAGGTCAGAAGATCAAAGGCAACGTCACGAAACTCACCAACTTCGGTGCGTTTATTGAGCTCGAGGACGGGATCGACGGACTGGTTCACATCAGCCAGATCAGCGATGAGCGCGTCGAAAAAGTCAAAGACGTTCTCAGCATCGGCGATGAAGTGGAAGCCCGTATTGTTAAGATCGATCCGGTGGAGCACCGCATCGGCCTCAGCATTAAAGCGGCCAGTATTGCCGATGAAGATTTCGTCATTAACGACGACCTCCTCACCGGTCTCCGCCCGGGCGAAGAACTCGTTGACCTGTCATCAGCGTTCGACGATCTTAACCTCGGCGAAGCCTGGCGCCCCGGTGAAAAGACTGAATAAAAACAGAACCATAAACTCTGTTGACGAAAACCCGCAGGTTAAACCCCTGCGGGTTTTTGCGTTAAAAACCAGAGAAAAACAGTTTGTCACAAAATTTTATGGGAGTTTGACTACGGAGTGCGCGGATATAAACGGATAAAACTTCTAACAGATGGACGCAAAGAAACGCAATGGAATATCCAAATCCAATGCTTCGGTTTCATCTTTGGTTGAATCTTCGCGCACTTCGCGATCTTTTGTGGAGAATTTATCTTGAGTGTACCTGTGTTTTCTCTTCGTCAAAAATCCGTTTATATCCGCGCAATCCGCGGTTCAAAACTCTGCGGTGTCAGAATTATTACGGATAAAATTTTTAACAGATGGACGCAAAGAAACGCAATGGAATATCCAAATCCAATGCTGCGGTTTCATCTTCGCGATCTTTTGTGGAGAATTTATCTTGAGTGTACCTGTGTTTTCTCTTCGTCAAAAATCCGTTTATATCCGCGCAATCCGCGGTTCAAAACTCTGCGGCATCGGAATTATTTTCGGATTCTACCGCTATGTTTTTACAAATAATAAAATCCGATTATGTAAACCCGCAAGGTTGAAAACCCCGGTGGGTTCTTTTATTCTCCGTTTTCAGTCGACAGGATTTTTTGCGGGCTCAAGGCAGGCAGGGATGCCTGCGATACGTGCCGCCGGCCTTGAAAAATTTAAAATGGGTGAGGATTTAAAATGACAATTGATGAACAGTTAAAATTCCTAACGGCACGGCATGTGGATCTCGTTTCCGGTGCAGAACTGAAAAAGAAACTTGAAGCCGCGGCAAAAGAAAAACGGCCGCTGCGCATCAAGCTCGGCGCCGATCCGTCCGCACCGGATATCCATCTCGGTCACGTAGTGGTTTTAAACAAACTGCGCGAATTTCAGGAGCTGGGGCACACCGTCGTTTTCATCATTGGCGATTTTACCGGCATGATTGGCGACCCCTCCGGCAAATCCGCCACGCGTCCGGCGCTATCACGCGAACAGGTAGTTGCAAACGCCGAAACCTATAAACATCAGATCTTTTCCGTACTCGATCCGGCGAAAACCGAAATCCGTTTCAATTCAGAGTGGTTCGGCGAAATGAAATTCGATGAAGTCATCCGGCTCGCCGCCAAAGTCACCGTTGCCCAGCTGCTCGCGCGCGACGATTTTTCCAAACGCTATGCCGAAAACCGCCCGATCTCTCTCGTCGAATTTCTCTATCCGCTCGTGCAGGCCTACGACTCCATCATGGTCAACGCCGATCTTGAACTCGGCGGAACCGATCAGCTCTTCAATCTGCTGCTCGGCCGCGAAATGCAGAAAGCTCACGGCATGGAACCGCAGGTTGTCATGACCATGCCGCTGCTCGAAGGACTCGACGGCGCGCAGAAAATGAGCAAGAGCCTCGGCAACTACGTCGGTGTTAACGATTCCGCCAAAGATATTTTCGGCAAACTTATGAGCGTCAGTGATGAACTCATGTGGAAATATTTCTTCTACGTCCTCTGCCGTGATCCAAAAGAAATTGAAGCCATGCAGACCAAAGTAAACTCCGGTGAACTGCATCCGCGCGCCGTTAAAGACGAGCTCGCGCAGGCTGTCACCGACCGCTTTGCCGGCGCCGGTGAAGGCAGAAAAGCCTCTGAAGAATTCGCCCGCGTTTTCGCGCAGAAAGAAATCCCCGACGACATTCCGGAAATGAAACTCGCCGGCGAAACCGGACTGCTCGAACTCATCGTCAAAGCCGGATTTGCACCATCGAACGGCGAAGCCCGCCGGTTAATCCAGCAGGGCGGCGTCACCATCAACGATGAAAAAATTTCCGATGTCAAAACTATCATCACTCCCGGCGCCGAACAAATCCTCAAAGTCGGTAAACGTAAATTTTTACGGATTCTTATGAAGTGAACCACTCCACGAGCTAAAGTCCGTGGAGTGGTTCACTAATTAAATACTCGCCGTTACAAAAATATAAAAAATATTTGGGCATGTAGCTTTTTTTATAAAATACAATTGGCAAAAAGCAGTTGTGTGTAACGTTTTGAATCTTTCCGGAAACGGTTGACCAGTGTTTTCTTATTTCGTAATTTACCGGTATGGATCTGGAACAGATTAAATTAAAAGTTACTCCGATTTGCCGGCGTTATTTTGTCCGGCAGATGGATCTGTTCGGTTCGAGGGCACGCGGCGATGCCGGCGGGAAAAGCGATTTTGATTTTTGCGTCCGGTTTAATGAACTTTCGCCGGCGGAATATTCACGGAACTATTTCGGATTACTGCATGAATTGGAAGATTCTTTTGAATCCCCGGTTGATTTGCTGCCCGCAGAGTCTGTGACGAGAACATCGTTAAAAAAGAATCTTCATTCAGAAGGAATCCGTGTTTATGGATGATCGCGTCAGAGAATGGCTGAATGATATTCTGATGCAGGTTCAGGAGATTCAAACATTCACGAACGGTATTTCTTTTGACCAATATCAGTCTGATCGGAAAACACAGGCGGCTGTTGAACGGAAATTTGAAATTATCGGTGAGGCGTTAAACCGGATCAGTTGTGCCGATGACGGACTTTTACAGCGAATTCGCAATTATCGCGATATTATCTCTTTCCGTAACATTCTGGCTCACGGATATGATTCTATAGATGTCCGGATTGTCTGGGGAGTTATTGAAAATAATCTTGAGGAATTGAACGATGACATCGGGAAAATTTTATTCTGATGTCAGTACATAGTCCTATTGATACCATCTTGCGGCTTCTTGTGTTTTTCGTGGCGATTAGAGCGTATTAAGAAAAATTATAGCCACAAAATATACACAAAAGTGTAATGTATCGCAGGCATCTTTGCCTGCCTTGGAAAATCCGCAGATAACGCAGATGTTTAAACCACGGGATACACAAAACACACGGAAGTTTTGCAGAAAGCATCAGACATTCAGGATTAGCAGAGAGGCAGAGCAGTAGACGCGGCGCCCTCGCCGCGTTCCGTGTTCAGGGTTTCCAGTTTACAGTTGAGAGTTGAAAAGTTCTCAGTGCGCTCTGGCGATTTTTGCGCGTTTTTGCGGCTATACATTAATTTAAAATACTCTGAAATTCGCGTAATTCACGGGGGGTAATAAAGAAATTTTTGCTATTACCTTTTGTGACGGAATCTCATAAAAATTAAAATGATGATCGTTCCGATGACGCACGAAACGAGAATGAAAACCGGCTTAGGATAAGCGGCGGATTCATCCGGCACCGGTTCAGAATGATCGGCCAGCAGCGCTGCCGCGCGTTCCGTAATGTCGATCATTTCCGGCGGCACCTTATGCCACAGTACAAACCCTTTTTCGATCCATTCCGCTGCTTTTGCATCACGGACTTTGGCTTCTTTGCTGCCGAGAATGACCGCGATCACACGCTTGCCGTCGCGTTTCGCCGTTGCGGCCAGTGAGAATCCGCCGATCTGAATGAATCCGGTTTTTAGACCGTCGCATCCCGGCACAGAACCGAGCAGTTTGTTGGATGACGTTAAAACCATCGGCTTATCTGCCCGGAAACTGCGTGTGCGCACGGATGTATATTTCAGTGTTTGCGGATACTGTTCCAGCAATGCACGCGACAGCCGGGCAATATCAAGCGCCGACGATGTATCCGGCTTTTGTCCATGTTCCGGCGGCAGTCCGTGCACCGAATGAAATTCGGTGTGATATAAACCGAGCTCTTTAGCTTTCGCCGTCATGCGTGAGGCGTGTGCGGCACGCGAGCCGGATGCGTGAATTGCCAGCGCGGCGGCGGCGTCATTCGCAGAATGCACCATCATGGCATAAATCAGTTCTTCCACCGGAAACACTTCGCCTTCTTTCAGCCAGACCTGCCGTCCGCCGATGAGGGCCACTTCCCGCGAAATTTTAATTTGATCGGTCAGATGAATTTTTCCGGCGGTCAGATCGTCGAACAGCACAAACAGATTGGCGAGTTTGGTCATGCTGGCCGGAAATCCCTGCAGTGCGGCGCGGTCACCGTCCAGCAGTGTACCGCTTTTAGCGTCAATCACCACCGCGCCGTAATACGGCGCGCGCGCGCGAACGGATTGCGCATGGGAATAAAACGCGATTGAAATGAAAAACAAGAACGCTCTGAACATGGGACACAGTTAACCACGAATGACACGGATTTACACAGAAATTTTTTGAACTGGAATATTACAAGGATGAAATATATGATGAATAAAAGAACTGTCTATATTGGTGTGGATGTGCCGAAAGAGTTTCTGGATGCCGTCCGTTTGATTCAACACAGCTCCGGCAGGAGCTGTGCTGCAATAAGAAAACCCCGGGGTTCCCCGGGGTTTTTATGTACACCGGCTTAACATCCGGTTTATCGCATACGGCGGTATGTTATCAGCGCCAGTCCGGAAATCAGAAACATTGAGAGTGCCGCTGGTTCAGGAATCATAATTGTGTTTCCAACAATATTAAAATCGGAAGCAGTTTTGATTTTCCCATCAATTCTGATTTGTCCGGCATTAATAAAACCATCAAAATCAGCAGCATCGGTAAAGCTGGTGACGGTTAAACTGCCGTCAGAACCGGTGACAAAATCAATATATCCACTATTGAATGTCAGATTATTAGCGGTAAGCGATGCGTCCCCTTCGGCAAAAACCAGACCTGAACCCCTTAAATTCGTATGGAATTCAAGAGTTCCATCAATCGTCCAGGATCCGCCGGAAAGTGTCAGCCGTGAGCTGTCAGCAATATTAGTACTGCTACTACCGCTGATTGTTAAGTTGGTCGTTATTGTTGCTGTTCCGCCTCCAACATTTACTTTGCTGCCGGAGTAAATTTTCATGCTGCCGGCAGTTATATTTCCTCCGGTTTGCTCTAGAAGAGATTGATATTGTACGTTGAGAGCCCTGCCGGCATTCAATGTTCCGCCGCTTATATTGACGGTTGCGTTGCTTATTGGATTGTCAGTATATCCGATGCTAATGTCACCGCTCCCGCTGCTCAGCAGGCCGCCTTGCAGATACCATACGGCGTTGCCATTCAAAAGCACATGATTCGAACCGATTGTCGCGTTACCATTTGTTTGGGTTACGG
>Ga0265293_10000835_pt1 | contig 71007 bp, 87 predicted proteins | sample Munlanlewell138R_FD_192505 | JGI IMG/M metagenome (GOLD analysis project Ga0265293, IMG submission 192505) | Leachate microbial communities from a municipal landfill in Southern Ontario, Canada - Leachate well 138R | ecosystem: Engineered > Solid waste > Landfill > Unclassified | place: Canada... | reverse complement strand
TGCTAAAATCAAATTATTTAGAGCAAATTTAAGAGGCGTGACAGATACATCTTTTTTCCTGTTTAGGTTAGAGAAATTATTTGCTTAATCCCCTTAAATTTAATGTGACCCGAGAAATGGAACACAATCATCATGAAATGATGATACAAGACTTTAAACGAAGGTTTTGGGTTTCAATGATTTTAACCCTCCCTATTTTGGCATTATCACCAATGATACAAGGTATGCTTGGTGTAGAGTGGGAATTCCCAGGAAGTAATTATGTTTTCTTTGGTTTAGCCAGTATTGTCTATTTTTATGGTGGTTGGCCTTTTTTGTCAGGTTTAGTTAGTGAACTAAAAAACAAATCCATTGGAATGATGACCCTTATTGCGGTCGCTATTTCTGCTGCTTACTTCTATAGTGTTGCAGTTATTTTCGGCTTTGAAGGTCAAACTTTTTTTTGGGAGTTAGCTACACTTATTGATGTAATGTTGATCGGACATTGGCTTGAAATGCGTTCTGTTTTGGGCGCAAGTAAAGCTTTAGAAGCCTTAGCTGCATTGATGCCCAATGAAGCTAACTTAGTTGAAGGCAGTCAAACGCGTAAAGTAAGTATTGGTGATTTAAAAGAAGAAGATATAATTTTAATTCGACCGGGCGAGAAAGTACCAGCCGATGGAATAATTGTCGAAGGTGAAAGTGACCTCAATGAAAGTATGTTAACAGGGGAAAGTAAACCCGTTACTAAAACAGTTAACGAAGAAGTTATTGGTGGTGCTATCAATGGAAATGGGGTTATAAAAGTTCGTGTTAAAGGAATTGGGGAAGATGCTTATCTCTCTAAAGTGATTAACATGGTGCAAACCGCTCAAAAACAAAAATCAAAAACACAACGACTTGCAGATGTGGCTGCCAAATGGTTAACAATTGTTGCATTGGTCTTAGGTTTCGGAACTTTCTTTACTTGGTTGGCTTTGGGTGAAACCCTTGCATTTTCAATGGAACGCATGGTGACTGTGATGGTTATTTGTTGTCCGCACGCCTTAGGACTAGCGATTCCACTCGTTGCTTCAATATCTACAAGTGTATCTGCAAGAAACGGTTTATTGATCCGTAATCGAACTGCTTTTGAAGCGTCTCGAAAAATCACAACCATCGTCTTTGACAAAACAGGAACTTTAACTAAAGGTTCTCACGAAGTTACACGCATAGTTTCTCTATCACCTGATTATACTGAAACTGAGCTTTTAACTTATGCCACAGCAGTAGAAAGTCCATCTGAACATCATATTTCTAAAGGTTTAACACGAAAAGCAAAAGAAGATAAGTTAGACATCCCTTCTGTTACTGATTTTAAGTACAACGCTGGAATTGGAGTACGTGGAATCGTAAATGGAAAAAAAGTCCAAGCAGGAGGATATTTGTTGTTAGAGCAAATGGATCAAAAGATAGATGAGGATAAAAACGAAGGAATAGAGACCAAAATCTTCACTTTTGTGGATGGAGAATTAATTGGCTTTATCACCTTTGCTGATGAAATTAGAGAAAGCTCTTATGATGCTATTAAAACACTTCATGCACACAACATAAAGACTTCTTTACTCACTGGAGATAACGAAATTGTAGCCAAATACGTAGCTGATAAATTGGGACTTGACGATTATATGTCAGAGGTCCTCCCCGATCAAAAATTGGAGAAAATCAAAGAACTTCAAGCGAGAAATGAATTTGTTGCCATGGTTGGTGATGGTGTAAATGACGCACCTGCTTTAGCCCAAGCAAATGTTGGAATTGCAATTGGTTCAGGAACTGATGTTGCTGCAGAAACTGCAGATATCGTCTTAATGGACAGTAATCCTAAGGACATTGTAAACTTAATTCTATTTGGAAAAGCGACTTACCAAAAGATGGTTCAAAACTTAGTTTGGGCTACAGGTTATAATGTTATCGCTCTGCCTTTAGCAACAGGTTTCATTCCAGGACTAATGATTAGTCCTGCTTTTGGAGCTGCATTGATGAGCGTTAGTACAATAGTTTGTGCGTTGAATGCACAGTTATTAAGACGTAAGATTGGGAGGAGATAAGAATAAATTTTTTATTGTTTTCTCATGATTTTCATGACCGTAGCGGCGCAATGCATTGCGCCGCTACGGTCATGAAAAATTGCGCCGTTGCGGTCATGAAAAATGCGGCGATACTGCCATAAAATTAAACCGCCAATGTTTTAAATTCGTAATTAAAATATTCGTAATTAGCTGCACTGAGGGCTAAAGCCGTTCATAATTACCTCAATAGCAATCCATCAAAATCTTCCTCTTCTCAATATACTTCTCTAGAGGAGGCAAACCTTCTTCGTCTAAAATTCTTTTCAATGCTTCCAAAACTCCATCTCTCATTCTAATGGAACCACAAATCATAATATTGCCTTTGTTTTTGAGTAATCGTGCGACTTCTCCCCTATTTTCTATGACCAAGTCTTGAACATAGCGTTGGTTTCCATCTTCTTTTGATAAAGCAAAATGGAGCGTATTGAATAATTCTGTCGATTTATTGTGCTGTATAAATTTATGATACAATTTAAAACTCAAAGGATTTCTTCCTCCTAAATAGAACGTTTTCTTCTGTTTAGAATACATGGAAGTCATCCCTAAAAATGGTGCGATTCCTGTTCCATTGGCAATCATCAAAACATCGCCTTTTTTGGGTAGATGGAACTTGTTGTTCACTTTGACATAAGCTGAAATTTCATCGCCTACTTCTTGTTGGAATAAGAAATTTGAACATTCTCCGATATCATGTTTTTTGATACTCAACAGCATATTTCCTTCTTCGGTTTTTCCTATGGAATAATACCGTGGAATATCATCACCCGGAGGTGCAATCGCCAGTAAATCTCCAGATTGAAAGTTGCTTTGTTCTTGTGGCGTAAGTTCTAGGGTAAAGGTCAGAGCATAACCATCATCGACAATTTGTTTTTGCTGAATCGTAAACTTAGCCAAGCGAATGGTCTTTTTGAAATCTTCATTGGGAAGTTCGAGTTCGATTGAATGACGCTTTTTCCATTCATCAACTGATAAGGCAAAACTTGTTTGTGATCTTCCATCGATTAAAGTTGGGGGAGATTTTAATTCAAATCTTTCATTTTTTTGCAAGGAATTATGAACTTCAATGGCGAATTGACAGAATTTTGGATAAATCATAGATCCAAAACCGATGACATGAGTTTCTAAAATATTTGCTTGGTCGATTTCAGCCACTTTAGATAAAAACAACCTGGCATTGAAAGGCGGATCACCATCACCATAAGTGGAAGTCATGATAATTAAATGTTTTGCTTTTGGAAAAATTCGGTAATGATTCATGTCAGCAATAAAAACCGATTTCCCTGATTTTAAAAGTGCTAAATATAGTTGCTGACCAAATTTTCGAGTTGAGCCATTTTCTGACCCTATTAAAATGATGAACTCCGCTTCTTCAGGACTCACCTTGTTTCGGGTTTTGGATGACATTCTTCGCCAAGCAATTTTTGTCCCAGAATACATGAAATAAAGCAAGTTAATCGAAATCAATCCCAAAATAATTGCCCAAATCCATTGACCTTTTCCAGTGTGAAGTGTCATAGATAAAGCATTCAAATTCTCAATCCAAGTAGCGTTTTGCTCTGCTGCAATTTCTCCAGTGAATTGATTAATTTTTAAAGTACGATCATGCAATACTAATTCAAAATAATCTTCTTCATCGCTAGAAAAAGGAAAATTGAGCGTTTTGATATCAGCTAAAAAAGTGTTTTTAAAAATGGGGAAATCAGCAATACCTCTATTTTCTTTTTGAACTTTAACATGCTGAATCTCTTCATTTCCTTCAGGTTTAAATTGCGTATTCAAAAACAACACTGTTCCTGAAAAAGCCACAATTAAGATTGGAATAAAAGAAATTCTCCCCAATAAAGTATGATAGTATTGAGCGGAATTTTGCTTTTTGATGTGCGAAAATATGTTTCGAAATCCGTTGGTGCGTTTGATAACCAAAGCAATTCCACTTAAAGCCATTAAGGAAAGTAAAAAAACGGTAATTCCCATTAAAATTCTTCCCGTGGAATGCAAAAAAAGCGAGCGATGCAAAGTGGTTACCCAAGTATAAACCTCATTTTTCGGTGGAATATTAGCTACTTTCTCTCCTGTACTTGGGTGAATGTAAAACGCTCCGTCAGCACTTTCATCATATCCAATGACATCTACTTTCACTGCTTTTTCTTTATCAACAGACAATGAAAAAACCTCTATATATTCATCTTTTAGAATTGGAATAAGTTGAGCTAAATTAGTGGAATCAGCCGCAATTCTATCGTTTGGCGAATTAATATGATTGGCTATTGGTTCGGTAGAAAGGATAATTCCCGTTACAGAAGCAATCAGCAAAAACACGCTAGAAAATATGGCCAAGAGTAAGTGGCTTGTCCTCCAAAAAAACGTCAGCATAGATTTTCCAAGAAAGTTATTTGTTTAGAGGAATTAATCTTACTTGACGAATATATCCGTCTTTTCCTTCATATTTGCCCAATTTCAATTGTTCGCGACTTAATTGAACAACAACATCTTTCGTGTGATAGCTTTTATCTTCCACTGCCGTTTCAAATCGAAGAGTATATCCTTTATCTATGTATTTTGAATCAATTTTAAAACTTACAACTGACCGTTCTCCACTTCCAATTGTAGCTCCTGTAACACCGTCTAATCTTGGCTGATGTCTGTTTTTATCCCTAAATGCATACCAAGCTGTAATGTCAGGATACCACTCATGGTCATCTCCTAAAACACGCAAAGTTTCAATGTATTCACCTTTTGAATCTACTACAGAAACAGCGATGTAAGCTCCTTCACCTTGGTAGTTTTTCAATTGAATTAAACATTTGTATTCTCCACCTAAGGTTTGAGCGTTTGTATTCAAAGAGTTTAATGTTAGGGCGAAGAAAACCAACCCAAGAACCAATATATTTTTCATTTTCGTCTATTTTAAAAATTCTAAATCACCTTCTAAAAGCTCATTACTTTTGGCTAAATCATATACTGATTCATCAAAATCTGTTTTAATTCCTTTGTCAGCTCCTTTACTGATCAAAAATTTGAGGAATTCCGTGTGATCTCCTTTCATCGCAGCCAATTGTAAAGCAGTTATTCCATCTTCGTTTTTCGCGTTGATATCTACTCCAGCGTCCAATAAAGTGTTCAATAAGAATTCATTTTCAACGGCTGTTGCTAAGTGAAGTGTTTTGTTCTGAACTTCAACACCTTTGCTCATGGAAATATCTAAATACGCTTTAAAAAATGGACTGTTTTTCTCGTCATAAGTAGCAATCAAATGAGTAATCAAATTGTCCCCTGATTTATCTACTATTTTGAAATCAGCGCCTTGTACGATAAGCTTTTCAGCTAATTCTGAGTTTTTATTTCTAATGGCAAAAGTCAACAAACTATGTCCTTTTTCATTGACCATATTTTTATCTTTTGTTAATTCATACAATGCTTTTATTCCTACCTTATTATTTCTTTCCGCGGCGTTCATTAAAGGTGTATTCCCTTCACTATTTACCTTTTGAATGTCAAGATTTTGTTCAATCAAGTAATTAAAAGTACGCTCATTTTTATTCCCCGAAGCTAAATAGTGCAAAAGATTATTCCCTGAATTATTGGTCAATTTCGAATCTAAACCCAATTTGATTAAATATTCAAATACAGGTAGTTCATTGGAGAATCTGCGTTTACCTTTTGCAGCAAAAAACAATGCATTTTCGTTGTTATCATTGATTGCTTTTGGATCTAGTCCTTTGGAAATAAGCTGTTCGAGTAATTCAATATTGCCTTGTGAACTCGCATAATGGAATACAGTGTTGTTGTCTTTATCTTTGTCCGCTAAACTCATTCCGTTTTTAAGGAAATAATCAAAATCCTTGACATCACTTACTTGCTGTGCCAAATAATGAATGATATTCGCTCCTTTACGATTGGGAGCATCTAGTTTTAGTCCAGATTTCATATACAAATCATAAATTCTGTGATCTGTAACACCTCCCGTAGCCGTAAAAGTTTGCAAGTTATTTCCTTTATCATCGATGATATGAACATCTGAGCCTTTTTCAATTAAATACTCAACCAATTCAAAGTTGTCTTTATAACCAGCCCACATCAAGTAATTTCTAGCATCGTGGGTGATTTTACTTACCTCATTTCCTTCGATACTCAACAAATATTTCATTGTTTCAAAAGGCGCTTTATTCAAAATGGCATAAGCCGTAGCATCAAAATTAAAGGCATTGAATTCCGTTGGGTTATTTCCATCTTTTATGGCTTGCTCAACTTGTTCAACCGATGTTGCTTCATTCCAAAATTCTCCTCCAAGAAAAACGTTTTGTTGTCCATTTACATTTAAAATCCCTATCAATAGGATAGCACTTAATATTGTCTTCATAACTAATTAGAATTATTCTAAATAAGACAAAAGTAGAATAAAATAGCTTCCAAAAAATAGAATGCATAAAAATACCTAGAACAGGGTATTTTCGCTAAAACCCAATGAATACCTACTTTTTGGTATTGGCTCTTTCGCATTCTGCCTATACCTTTACGCTTGTTATTTTTAATTAATCTAAATAAGAACAATGAAAAAAACTTTATTTTTAGCTGCATTTCTACTTGTAGGAAACCAATATTCCAATGCACAAACAACAACAGAAACGGTGAGTATTGGAGCTGGATATGCAAACGAAACTTGGTACAGTTTAGAAAACGGTGAACAAGGAACAAAATCTGCTTCCGACTGGGATTTAGCTTTCGATTTAAGTGGTTTTGGAACATCAATCAGAATTAATAGCGGAAACGGAATTATGCTCTACTCCTACCCGAACGGAGATATTGGTGATTGGGCAAATGTGGACACATCAGGACTGTATAATTGGAATGCAATTTACAACTCAGACATTTCTTGGTTTGAAGGTGCTTTCGACCAAAACATTAACTCAAATGATCCTTTTGATGTGGGTTGGGGAACTTATGACATGAATACACACATCATTTCTGGAGATTCAATTTTCATTATTCAATTAATGGACAACTCTTTCAGAAAACTACGAATCGACCAAATGGCGAGTGGTGCATTCGAGTTCACCTTTGCAAATCTTGATGGAACGAATGAAATTCAAGCCACTTTAACAAAAGCAGATTATGCTGATAAGCTATTCGGATACTACTCTATTCAAAATGAAACAACAGTAGATCACGAGCCAGTTACGGTTGAAAATTGGGATTTGTTTTTCGGTAAATACACTGGTTTCATCCCGACTCCTTACAATTTAACCGGAATTATGGCCGGTCCAAACACTGAAGTTGTTCAAATTGATGGCGTTGCTGATGTTGCTAATTATAATGATTGGTCGAGCGCAACTTTCACGTCTGAAATCAATACAATTGGTGCAGATTGGAAAGTATTTGATATGTCTTCCATGAGCTATAACATCGTTGATGACCTTGTTTATTTCATAAAAACACAAGCTGGAGACGTTTGGAAATTGATTCCAACTGGTTTTGGTGGAAGTTCAAATGGAAACTTCGAATTCACGAAAGAAAAAATATCTGCTTTGTCAACTGATGAAAATGGATTACCAAATGCTGAAGTACTTGTATATCCAAACCCAGCCTCAGAAAGCGTTTCATTGATTTTAAACAACATGATTTCAACGTCAACAACTGTTCAAATAATGAATATGGAAGGTCAAATAATGTATGAGCAAGGATTTGTTGGAGATTCAAATTTCGATGTAAAAAATGTTCCTGTTCATTCATTTGGGAATGGAATCTACATCGTAAAAGTGAATTCTGGAAGTCAGCAGTTTAATCAGAAATTGATCATTAAGTAGTAAATTATTTCGCTCTTGATACTTCAATAGTCGTTCCTTCTACAAGCTATTAGATTAACACTTCAAACTAAATCAACTAGTGTCAAATAATAGTTCGTAGCACCTCTCCCTTTGGAGGGAGATACAGAGGGAGGAAATTAAATTTTATTAGCTCTGTCATCGGATTACGCTCCAGTGACTGACTGTCGAAGGCGACGAAAGAGTTGGAAAAAAACAGAAAATGATTTACGAAATCCTCGATAAACAAACATTAAAAATTAAAACAAAAAAATAAATTATGAAAAAGTTACTTCTATTTGTCATTGCTCTATCAAGCACAATGGTTTTCGCACAAAAAGACAAAAAAGAACAAGACAGAAAGTCAATTTTAGAAATGGAAGGTTGCTACAAAGTGACATTCGATTTTGCAGAAACGTTCTCGCCAGACACTGGATATGTGAAATATGACAATTATTCTTCTCAGGCTACTGAGTACGTGTTTGCTATTGCTGATGAGCCCGATTTCATTTCTTTGCAGCACATTTTGGTAATCAATGACACTTTTTTAGTGAAACATTGGCGTCAGGATTGGGTGTATGAAAATCAACAAATTTTGATGTATGACAAGGACAGAACTTGGAATAATAACAAGATTTCGAAGAAAGAAGCAAAAGGAACTTGGACACAAAAAGTTTTTCAAGTTGATGACAGTCCACGTTACGAAGGATATGGAACTTGGGTTCATGTTGATGGAAAAAATTATTGGGAATCTACTGCCGATGCACCACTTCCTAGACGTGAATCTTCAGTTCGTCAAGATTACAACGTTACAAGACGCCACAGTAGAATGGAAATCACGGAAAATGGTTGGAATTTAGAACAAGACAATGAAAAAATCTATCGCGATGAAAATGGAAATGATCAGCTAATCACTTGGGAAAAAGGACATGAAATCTTCACAAAAGGAGATTATGATTGTCAACCAGCTGTGGATTGGTGGAAAGAAAACCACAGATACTGGGCAGATGTAAGAACTGTCTGGACAAAAACTATTGCAGCTAATAAAACGATGAAATTCGAAAGAAAAGTTGACAAAAAGTTGATGTATGAGCAATTGTTTGGATTGGGTGATAAATATACTGGAGACAATTATGACCAAGCTGCAGCTCAAAAGGAAATTCAATCTGTTATAACTAGCTATCTAAATCAAAAATAATCTTTCATAATTTGTTTTAGTCCACCTATTCTGATTAAGGCCCAGAATGGGTGGGTTTTAAATAAGGACAAACTGGGTTGACTATTAAAAGAAAAATCATGACAAAAACGAATTGTAAAAACATCTTCATTACATCTATTTTACTACTGTGTTTTAGCACATTTCTTTTTGGTCAAACCATTACGGTGATTGCTCTTGAGGATAGTCAGCCCATTCCTGGAGCTAGAATTGACATTGAACTAAACGGTCAAATTCACAACTACACTACACAAATTAACGGCGATTTTAGTGTGAAAAAAGCACTAATCAACCAGCCTCTTACTATGACCATTTCTTTTGCCAGTTTTGAAACGAAGCGATTTGAGAATTTAGTTATTTCAAAAGATACAGCGATTGCACTAGCTTCAGCCGTGAAACAATTTGATGAAGTAGCAATTACAGCACAATACAAATCTCAACTGGTTGAAAAAGCAGTACACAATATCAAAGTTATTGACCGCCAGAAAATCGAAGCGATGGCTGCTCAAGATTTAAAGGATGTGTTGACCAACGAGTTAAATGTTCGCCTTGGAGAAGACAATATCTTGGGAAGTAGCATGCAGCTTCAAGGAATTGGTGGCGAAAATGTCAAAATACTTGTAGATGGCGTTCCCTTAACCGGTCGATTGAATGGAAATATTGACTTATCTCAAATCCCACTGGAAAGTATTGAAAGAATAGAAATTGTTGAAGGTCCACTTTCTGTAAGTTATGGAACAGATGCTTTGGCGGGAACAATAAATATTATTACCAAGAAAAATCAAGCGAAGAAATTCGAGGTTAACTCCAACAATTATTTTGAAAGCAGTGGAAAAGTAAACAATACAATTTCATTGGGTTGGCAGATTAAAAAACATCAAATTCGTCTAGAAGGTGGTCGCCACTTTTTTGATGGTTGGGATTCTTCTCACGAAGCTTTTCATTTTAATCAAAAACCAATTGCAGATAGTTCACGTGTGATGCAATGGAACCCGAAAGAACAAGTTTTTGGAGGCATCAATTATCGTTACAATAGAAAAAACACTTTGTTTAATTTCAGTGGACAAATTTTTAATGAAAACATCATCAATCGTGGAATGCCGCGTCCACCCTACCAACAATCGGCTTTCGATGATTATTATAAAACAACCAGAATTAATCAACGAGCAAATTTCCAGTACAGTTTTAAGAATAATTATCGACTTTCATTTATTGCGGCATACAATGGATATTTAAGAAAGAAAAACACTCAAATTCGTGATTTAACAGAAATTTCTGATGTTATTTCCGGAAATCCAAGTGATCATGACACCTCTTCTTACCATAGCTTTATTGCCCGAGGAAGAATCATTCAGACCAAAATCAATAGCAAAATTAATTACGAAGTTGGATACGATATTCTTTACGAAATAGCGAATGGTGAACGAATTTTAGATAAACAACAAACCATTGGAGATTACGCTATTTACGCAACAGCGGAATACTCTCCTTTCAAATCGTTGATTATTCGTCCAGGAATTCGATATGGCTACAATTCAGAATACAAAGCGCCAGTTACTCCTTCAATAAACGTGAAATATGATTTCTTGGATAATGAAAAACAGCAATTGAGTTTACGTGCTTCTTATGCCCGCGGATTCCGTTCACCATCCATCAAGGAATTACATTATGTTTTTGTAGACATCAATCACAATATTGTTGGAAACCCAGATTTAGAAGCTGAATATGCGAATCATTTCAACTTATCATTGCATCAGAATATTCGATTAAAAGATGTGAAATTGAAAAACAAAGTAGTTCTATTTTATAATGATATTCATCAATTAATCACCTTGGCCCAATCCTCAGCAACGGAATATTCTTATTTCAATTTGGACAGATATACCACAACTGGAATTCAAATAGAAAGTAATTCAAACTATAAAAATATCACTGCTGGTGTTGGAGTAGGATATGTAGGAAGATACAATGATTTAAAAGTTGATAATTCAAAATCTTTTGACTTTTTATTCTCACCAGAAGTAAAATTCAACTTCCAATACAACTGGAGAAAAGCTGGAATTCAAACCGCTGTATTCTACAAATATACTGGCGTTTTACCGAACATTCGAAGTAATGAAGATGGAGAGCTTTACGAAACAAGAATTGAAGATTATCACATGACAGATTTAACGATTTCAAAATTTGCATGGAACAAAAGATTAAAATTTACTATAGGTGTTAAAAACCTTTTCGATGTCACTTCGATTACGGGTTCTGCGAGTGGAGGCGGTACACATTCTGTTGGATCTGGAAGTGTGAGCATAGGAATGGGACGCGTATATCATTTGGGAGTTCGACTTCAATTAGAATCAAAATAAATTTAGAGAGATGAGATTAACAATATTATTTATTAGCGCAATTTTATTGACTTCATGTTTGAAAGAGGAAATTCCTGTTCCAAAAAGAGAAGCTGGAGATTTAAAAATGAATCAGGTCAGCATGGGAAACAAGTATGAATATCAGATTTATTTTGATTTGTCTGCCAATAAAATGACAGGAAAAAATTCAAAAGATCTTTGGGACATTGGTTTTGAAACTGGGGATAACGGAAGTCGATTAATCACCAATACGGCCAGAAACATGATGGTTTATGCAACGGATAAATCCAACTTATCGGAAGTAATGAGTAAAGATGGTTACATTCAAAATCCAAGATTTGACAGCGCAACGGGAAATTTAGATTCTACAGGAATTGGAAATTGGGAAGATGGCTTAGTGAGAATAATCGATATGGGATACACTGCTGCTGGAACTCCAATAGGATTTTATAAACTGAAAATTAACGAAGTCACACCAACGACTTACACATTTGAATTTGCTGAAATTGAAGCAGCAACATCTCATTCTACCACCGTTTTAAAGAAAGCCGAATATAATTTCACTTACTACAGCATGCAAACGAAAGCCGAACAAGAGGTCTCACCAAAAACGAAGGATTGGGACATTGTTTTCACACAATACATTCACCAATTCTACGAACCAGTCGTTACTCCTTACCTACTAACAGGCGTTCTTACCAACAGAATTGATACAAAAGTTGCAGAAATCACGGACGTTTCATTCGACGAAATAAATCTAGAATACGCAGAAAACCTCATCTTATCTGAAAACACCAACACCATAGGTTTTGGCTGGAAAACCCTAGTAGGAAATGACTATGAAATCAACACAAACATTTCTTATGTTGTGCAAGACCATGAAGGAATTTACTACAAATTGAGATTCGTTGATTTCTATTCTGAGACGGGAGAAAAGGGGAATCCTGTTTGGGAGTTTTTAGAGTTGTAAGGGGAATGAAATTATAGTTCCAAAATTCAAATTTTAATAAAATGTTTTGTATCTTTCCACTATGAGTACTCAATTATTAAATAGAATTACAGTCAACCCTGAAATTTGTCATGGTAAACCCACGATAAGAAATAAAAGATATACGGTAGACTTGATATTAGATCTTCTCTCAGCTGGATCGACCCATGAAAATATTTTAGAAGATTATCCTAATTTGGAAAAAGAAGATATTTTAGCATGTTTAGCTTATGCAACAAAGTTGACGAAATATTCAAGTTATACTAAGATTTCAGTGTAATGTTGATTATAGATGCACAATTACCAACAAAACTCTGTGAAATTCTACTTTCACTAGATATAGAGGCAATACATGTTGATCAACTTCCTAAAGGAGATGAAACACCAGATAGTGAGATTGTGGAATACGCAGATATTCACAATTAAACTGTAACCACTAAAGATGCTGACTTCTATCATTCACACATGAGTTTAGGTAAACCTAAAAAGCTTTTTCTAATCACCACAGGTAATCTTCAAAATCGACAATTATTTGATTTGTTCAGAAAGAATTCACTAATCATTAAAAAAGGACTACAGAGAAGTAGTTTTGTAGAATTAAATAATGAGGGCCTTACAGAGCACAGTTAAAAACAATCCCCATTTAAAGAATTGTTAGAAATTAAAGATTCATTCATTTCTATTCTGAAACAGGCGAAAAAGGGGAATCCTGTTTGGGAGTTTTTGGAGTTGTAAGGGGCTGGAATTGTAGATTAAAGGATAATGAATTTCATCATTTAAATCTGAGTCATCTATTCAGATTCTGAAGAAACTCTCATTTATGAATATGCCCTTATTTCACAGTAAATATCTTTTACTGAAACTTTCAGCAGCCACCCCTCACTTTGAACCTCTCCTTGGCCTTGTCGAAGCTTTCTCTAAAAGTATCACTCACAGAAAATTTATTTTCACCAATAGTAAGATTGCTTTTTCCGTAAGAATCAACTTTTTGAAGGTTGATGATTTGAGAACGATTGATTTGTAGAAACTTTTTTTCAGGCAAAAATGTTTTGATCTTTTTCAGGGTGATTAAAGGAATTAATGGACTTTTTTTGTCTTTAAGAAATATCTTAACATAATCACTCATGCTTTCTAAGAGAGTAATTTGGGAGGGATTTAACTTTACTTGTCGGGCTTCAACTTGAAGGAAGAAATCATCTTTATTTGCTTCTTGATCTGAAATTGATTCCTTTAAAAGTTGAATCTCCTTAATTTTATCGGAAACTGTCTTAAATTCTTTAAAACCAAAAGGTTTTAGTAGAAAGTCAGTGGCTTGGGTTTTAAATTCTTTTAAGGAGTATTGATTAAAAGCGGTAACGAAAACAATTTCAGGTTTCTGAGCAAATTGTTGAATGATTTTAGCCAAATCAAGACCATTTAAATCCGGCATTTCTATGTCTAGAAAGATACAATCTACTTCATGTTCTGACATATATTTCAATGCTTCAGGAGCAGAATTGAAAACAGCTTTCAAGTCTAAATAATCAACTTTTTCAATCTGTTTTTTGATCATTTCCAATGCCATAGGCTCATCATTTATTGCTATACAACTTATTTTCATACCAATTTTATTTTCAAACTAGAGTGATATCGATTTTCATTAACTTCATATTCAAGTTCATGTTTTTCGGGATAAATAATCTCTAAACGCTTTTTTGAATTGTTGATTCCTATGCCTTTTGATTTATTGCTTTGATGATTTTTCAACCAATCATTTTCAGTAGACAACACAAAATAATCTCCTTCAAAATGTGTGAAGATTTTAATCAAACATTCTTGTTCTGTGCTCACTCCGTGCTTAAAACAATTTTCAATAAAGTTGAGCAAGATCATCGGCGCAATTTGAATAAGTATTATTCCTGAAGTAACGATTTAGGTTAACGCATTTCTTCACATTGAGATTTTGAAGTAAGTTTTTGTAATTCAACTCTGAATGCAGAACATGACTATAATTCATAATGAGTCGTGACTTTTTAATGTAAATGAAAGTGATATAAATTCATTATTTAATTGCACCCACACAAATCCATATAGAGCCAAATAAAGTTTAACTTCTGAAAGTTTAATACATTTCTTTATTTTATGTTTTTTTACATTCAAGAATGCAATTTCAAAAAACTCTAAAATCAGTTCGAAACACCCAAAACCACTCTTCCAATCGGGTCGTTCGATAGGCTTTTTCCTTTCAAACTAGTTTTAAAATCAATTGTGTTGGGATAATCTCCAATAGCCATTGCTCTTTCTAAATCTCTTTGGATGCTTCTACTTTTTAAATCAGTTAAATTATCTTCTGTTTCTGGATATTTAGTAGTTTGAGAAGCTTCAACAATTGGATCTGATACAACAATAGTCTTGTAAACTGTTTTTACAACTGTGTCTGCTGGCTTCATTATCGCTATTGTATCTCTGATTACCTTATCAATATAAACAGTGTCTATCGATGCCACCAAGTCATTCGCTTTATTGTCTTTAAATTGTGAATCGATGAATAGTGGAGTTGTCAAAATGAAAATCATGAAAACCGCTGCAACTGCCGTCCATAAAGGAATTTTGAAAGTGAAGAATCCTATTCTACTTTTTGTAGTTTCTGCAGACCCTATAGCTGCATGTTTTGCCCTTAAAGCAATAAGTGCATCCAATCTAATACTGTCATTAACCTTGAGTTGACTAGCCTCAGATTTCAAATCCTTTTTAATTTCCAAAATCAGTTGATGCTTTTCAATGTATTCTTGTTCCGAAATTTGTGATAAAACAAAGTTCCTCTCCTCTACTGAAAGTTCAGTAAACGACTTTTGTTCTATCAATTCTGTTACTCTATTGTCCATTTTCTTTAAATTTTATCATTAAATAATACCTGATAAGCTTTTAATTTGTGCGCTAAAACTTGCGTTACATGATTGAGTCGGGATTTCACAGTTCCCACCGGACAATCCATAACTTCCGCAATTTCCTTTAATTTAAGATCTTCAAAATAGCGGAGGATAAAAGTTTCTCTAAAATTATAACTCAGTTTATCTACCTCAATATTTAGCTTTTCTCTAAACTCGCTTTGATCATACTCATCCTCTATATAATCTGGAAATGCAATTGAAATTCCTGGCCCATCAATATCTAACATTTCTTTATTCCCTCGAAAATAGTTTTTACAATGATTTGCTGCTATTGTGAAAATCCATGTTTTAAAGCTTTTATCCGTATCAAATTTATCTGCTGAATCAATTATTTTAATAAAAATATCTTGCGTAAAATCTTGTGCTTTGGCTTCATCATTTCTCAACATTTTAAACATAAAATACAAAATGCGATTGCTGTAACGCTCATACAAAATTGTAAACGCCGATTCGTCCCCCTTTTGGAGAGACGACATCAGCTGCTCATCTGTAGTATGCTTAAAATTAGTCAAGACCTATTTCTTTTTTTATGTCATCAAAATACGGTAAATCTTGACTTATTTCGATAATTAGTTCCTTTGTTTTATTTGCTTTCACTAAATCACCGATGAGATCATAGTGCTGATAAAGCACCACTAATCCAGATAAATAGTGACGATTTCTATCTTTATCTTCTCCAGGATAAGCGCTCTGGTAATAATCATACTTTAAATGATCCGTCAAAAAGTTATTTTCAAAGAAGTCAACAACTAAGGCAGCATTATTAAAGGATTCTTCTGAGTATTTATAAATAATTCCAACATTATAAAGCTTGTCAAAAAGCGTAGTATCCTTTGCTACAATACCTTTACTGTACAAATACAAGTCATGCTTCCCTTTGTGTTGAATGATATGATTCAAAATATCTTCATTCGACAAATTCTCCTTTTCTAACATTGGAATGTCCAAGGCTTTAAACTGTTTATTTCGGTATTCCTTAATATTCAACAAATGAATATTCCAAACGCTAACATCTTTCCTAAATCCATCGGCATGTTGGGCAATCCAAAGCGGATAAGTATCATTATCACCTCCAGTAATCAAAATCGCATCTTTGTTCGTATTCATTAAAGCGTTATAAGAAAGTGCCATTAAATTGGGCGTGTGGTAGCCGGATGCTTTCCACAAACTCGATACTTCCTTTAGTTTTTCTGGATTTGATCTGTAAATTTCGTAAACATTCATCAAGTTTGGATAAATATCAGTATTCGAAGGATCTAATTCATGTGCCTTTAAAACGTAACCAATAAATACATTTTCTTGTGCTTTATCTTTGGCATTCCATATAGCATTGTACCAAGTAAGGATTCTATAATAAGCAAAACTACCCTTTATAGATTTCTCCATATTACTTATTACGTCTACCTCTTTTTTATACCAAACATCCCTCTCTTCCTGATTATTTGCAGAGAATCGCGCCATTCTAGCAGCCGCATACAAATTGATCCATGCTTCTCCATTCTTTTTGTTTTGCCTAATCTCCTTTTCCCAAAGCGAATATTGGTTGGCATACCAATCAAACTCGTGAAATTCTACAGCCAGTGATTTTACTTCTTGTGGTTGAGCTTGGGCAATTGAAGAAAAAGCTAAACTCAATAATGCGAATAAGATTATTTTTATTTTCATAATATATGGTTTTATCGTAATACACGAAAGTTATAAAAAGGTTCGATTTATTTTTATTTGGCTCCAATTCCGCCTTCGACTATTCCTGTAGTTGAAAATAGACGATTTTTATAAATTGAAGTTTACTAAATATTTATTGTAAATTTTTATAGACTCAACAAAGTGAACTCATTATTTAAGAACAATAATGTCCTAAACATTTTCTATAAGATTATAACTCCAGTAGAAAAGTTATAATATCCTACATTTTTTGATATAATTAGCGTAAGGATAAATCAATTATGATAAAAGGAATGAGAAAGGGATATAGATTAATGAAAGTTTTAATTCGGGAATATATCGGAAACGAAAAAAGCTTTACGATTCTACAAAAAACGAAAAAAGCCTTCCCAAAAGGGAAAGCTTTTATTCTTAGTGAGCCCGAGAGGATTCGAACATTGTAACGTCTATAGTACTTGGAAGCGCTTTGGTATCACATGGTATCACGCTATTTTAGAAAATTATTCTTTGGTTTTAAATATTTTAAAATCTATAATGCTAAAATCTTCTGTTTTAATTTCCAACATGTAGTCATGACCTAAGTCAGCCTCGTAAAATGCGCCGTCAACTTCTCTTTCCTGCATATACATTAATTTAGCATTTTGACTCAATGAGGAGTAGTCCTTTTCAGCATCTGAGAATATCTTTCTAGCTTTTTCTAAAGTGTTTAATATATTTTTACCCATATCTATCTATTTTTCATTAGTTACTAATCTCAACAAGTAATCCCTTTTATCTGGACTAACTTCAAAGGTTACTGATATACGCTCAGCTTCCTCTATACTTTCTTTATCGACATATTCTTTTGGATATGTAAACAAGTCTATTACTCGAACTCGCAAACAGTCTGCGATTTTAGAAAGTTCATCTACCTTCAGTTTTCTGCTACCATTCTCAATTTTACTAATTGTTGAAATATCTACTTCCAGTACATCAGCTATAATCTCCTGATTAACGCCCTTTTGCTTACGCATTTCAATAATGTTTCTTACTACGTCCATATGTTCAAATTTAAGTTGTTGGTTTTCAATACTGTATGCGTTTTTCGCATAAATATTTGCGATAAAAGCATATTTAACTTGCGATTATCGAAAGTTATTTTCTATTTTTGTCTAAAGTTGTCAAACGCTGACTAACACTAGAAACGTGTTTTAATAATGAAAGTCAAAAACAAAGCCATGTATAGCAAACAGGGCGTAACGAACTAGTAACCAATAAAAAATAGATATATGAAAAATGAATTGAGTTTAGAAGAATCATTTAAAAATAAGTTTCCAGAGATAAACAAACTTGTCACCAATATTTTCCAAGAACAGAGCGATGATTTCTACGAATGGTTAAGAGATGTAATCTACCCTGATATTTCGGAGAAAAAGCCTAGAATATTAGTGCTTCAATCTATTCATCAAGGCGTTGGGAAATCAACACTAATAGATTTAATTAAAAGGCTTATGGGGTATGATATGAAAGTATTAAATCCAGTCGATTTACATGCAGATTTTAACGGTCACATTACAAATAAACTCATCTCGATAGATGGTTTTGATTTTAAGCGTAAAAATGATGTAGAACACTTAGTACTACAACATAGCGCTGCTGTAGCTAGGCTTAATGAGAAAAATATGCCATCAGCTCTTATAAGAGTAAGGCTAAACTTTATTGTAACATCTAATAACGTTCCTATACTCAGAAAGAGCAGGTTTTGGCTTGTAAACATACCTAATGTGAATGATAAAGAAATGGCTGATACTAGCAAGTTTAATCATGAACTAAAAGATTTTACCACATTCCTGAGAATCGTACTTTAATAAACCGCCTCACCAATTAAATATGGTGGGGCTTATAACACCAAAGCCATGAAAGAAAAAGAAAGAATTAAAAAGATTGAAGATGTATTTACGCCCGATGAAGCGGCTGAATACTTAGGTGTATCACGTAGAACGATAGATAGAGCCGCCAAAGATGGGAAACTAGAAAAATACCGCATTAACGGCGGCCAAAGAGTTTTCTATAAGAAAGAGGAATTGAACGAATTATTAACACCTGAAAAGTAATAACACATGGAAGAAATTAAAAAAGAATTAGAAAAGAAGAAAAACAAGTTATTAAACGAACTAATTATTCTTGCTGGTAAGATCGCAATTCGAACTTTTGTTTACCGACGTAAAGACATATTAGTCATTAAAATGGAATCTAAATTCGAAGTTTTAAACGCTGAATATGATAAAGTGAAAGGAATAATTGACCAGCTAGACCAAAGTCAACCGGTTGAACCTTCAAACGATATCAAACAAGCATACAAACACCTCTCAATCCTATTAACCAAAGAAATAGAGCGTAAAACTGAAACATTAGATGTTCAAGAAAACGAAATGTTTGCACGCTTGAGAGTTTCAGAATTAGAGTTTGCACATAGCCAGTTGAAAAGTTCACTCTGGACGTTTGAATCACAGAAATATTTATAGATCATGCCGTACAAATACAACATACTCCCAAAACTCCGAAAACTATCGGTTGAAGATTATGAAATCGCAATGATATTTTTTCCTGAAGCCTTAGGTGTATCAAAATCCACATGGGAAAAATACATCTACATCAAACAAGACGATTCAAGAGAATTACGCCCAGAACAATTAATGGTTATTTCTTCATTTTTTGAATGCTCAATGGAAGATTTAATAAACAAATCACTCGCAAAATCGCCTAGGAATCTAAAAATTGAATTCGAAAAATTTAAGTCATGAAATATTTAAACGACATAACAGAAGATAAATTAAAAGCAGGTTGGATTTATAAATTCAATAATCAAAAAAGAGTATTAACAGGAAACTGCATTGAAATATTGTCCATGAAACTTACTTATGAGAGGGAGGGATTAATATTCGTGCTTAGATTAAATGAAACAATTATTGAAATGTCTCACGATTTTGAAACAATTCTTAAAACTGTTGTCTTGAATTCTAAACGCTACAATTTAGAATTAAGATCAATGAAACGCTCAACGATTCCAAAACACATTATAAGTTCATCCAACTAAAAACTAAACGCCATGTTTGAAAATAGCTACACAAAGGACCAGGGAAAAACGATTCTAAAAGTAAAATACACACATTATCTTTTAGATTCTGAAAATTCCATTCGTGAAATCACAATTGAAAACGCAGATATTGAAAAAGTGAAAATGAAATATGTTTCAACGCTAGTTTCATTCATTGGAGCAACATTTGAAAGCTATGTTGTAAGATTTGGAACTGCTAACCGCTACCAAAGTAAAGACGTTCAGAACGATTACAGAACATTGAAAACACTTTATGAACGGTTTATAAATATTTCTTCACCCGGTCAACAATCTATTTTCATCATTAAATACATGGATTATCTAAAAAGCATTGTTAGACACGCAGATAATGACGTGAAAGCACTTTTAAATGAACATTTAGCAGATTTGAATTCAACTACTAACAGACTGATTTCAATTGTAAAACCAAAACAAAAAAGCCATGCTAAAAATAAAATGCAAAATGGGTAAAGGCTCAATTATTTGGGAGTATGCAGATAAATAGGAGCAGGAGAATAAAGAAATCAGATTCGATTTAGACCCAAAACAAGCCATGCTAGAAGTAAAGCTTCACAACCTAACGATCACCAACAGAGAACTAATAAACGATATTCTAATACTTACATATTCATGAAATTACTCACCGAATACGAACAACATCAGGAAATTTTTAACTTTGGATATAGATTCAATCCACAAGACGAAATATTTTATACTGATAATATTGAAACTTTCAAGCATCCTGAAGGTTACAGCGAATGGAAGGTTCAAAAAATTGATACAAACAAGTATCTAAATGAACGTTTGAAAGAACTGGGAGTTAAAGAAAAAGACATTCAAGTTAATTTATTTGATAAGGATGGCCAGAGGGGAGAAATGCCAATTTTCACCGCAAACAAACACGGAGATATTGAAATCCTTTTTTACAATTTAGAGAGAAAGTGCCATTTACGAGAAGTGAAAACCACAAGCGCAGGAACTAAATTTGATTATAAGGTTCAAAAACGTTTAAATCCATTGTATGCGCTTTTTTGTAAAGGGAAATATGACTTTTGGGAAGCAATAAACGCCCCATTTTGGCACAAATCATTGATTGAAGCATTCGAAGAAGGAACAGAAATTGAAACGCTCACAATTACTGAAGGTCAATTTAAAGCATTTAAGGCTTCAAATGATGGAATTCCAACCGTTGGATTAACTTCAATTTTTCATTCAAAGCAATCAGAAACAAAAGAACTTCACACAGAAATAATTCAATTTATTATTAAATGTAAAGTTCAAAAAGTGGTTGTTTTATGGGATGGAGATTCAAGGGATATTTCTTCAAAGGATTTAGAACGTGGAAGAGATTTGACAAAAAGACCAGGGAGATTTTACAAGCAAGTAAAAAACATTCGTGAAAGTCTTTACAAATTCGTTTCTCCTAAAAAAGTAAAAATCTTTTACGCTACAATCAAAAGCGCAAGCATTGAAGGAGAACCAAAAGGAATAGACGATTTATTAATCGTTAAAAACCTTCCTGCAAAGAAAATAAGAGAAGAGTTTGCAAATATTGGAACGCTTCCCGGTCATTATATCGACTGGATGCAAATTACAACTGATCCACAGGTTAAAATCATGCATATTTGGTTTAAATTGGATTATGTTGGTTCTTTCTACCAACACCACAGCGAGCAAATAAAGAACAGTTCTTTTGTTTTTGATGGCAATACTTATAAGATTGTGAAAGGTGTTCCAGTAATGGAAATCTCAGCCGATCTAAAGGAATATAAGATTATCGGAACTGATTATTATAGGTTAACAACTTGCACCGTTCCAACAGGAAAAAAGGGTGAAGTTGTGAGTGAAACGGCACTTTTACCGTGGAAACCTGACATGATCAAACTACAACACGGAAAAGACGCATTGCATAAACTGGAGGTTTACAAACGTTTTACTAATATCCCTTCACATATAGAGTATAAACCAGTCATAAATAATGAATGGAATCTATATTTCAACGTTCAACACGAAAAGAAAAAAGGAGATTTTCCAACAATTAAAACGCATTTAAAGCACGTTTTCCAAGAGCATTATGATATGATTATTGATTATATAACTGTTTTGTATAAATACCCAATGCAGAAACTACCAGTTATATGTTTACTATCAAAAGAGCAGGGAACTGGAAAGAGTACTTTCCTTTTCTTAATGAAATTGCTATTCAAACAAAACATGGCGATTGTTTCAAATTCTGACATTACTGGAGAGTTTAACAGTTTTTGGACTTCAAAATTAATTGCGGCTTGTGAAGAAACTGTATTCGATAAAAAAGAAGCTTATGAGAAGATCAAAGCATATACAACGCAGAAATCAATAACAAGGAACGAGAAAAACAAGTCTCAAACAGAAATCCCTTGTATGCTTCACTTCATTTTGTGTTCAAATCATGAAAATGACTTCATGAAGATTTCTAAATATGATCGCCGTTTGTGGGTTAGAAAGGTTCAGCCATTCAAAAAGCGTTCTGCTGATGCAGATATTACTTTTGATGATAGAATTGAAGCTGAAGTTCCTGCTTTTGTAGATTTCATTGAAAATAGAGAGGTGCAATATAAAGAGCGTGGAGAATTGTTTTTTCACCAAACAGATTTCCAAACTGATGCCTTTAAAAACTTGGTTGCCAATTCAGATTCAGAGCTGGTAAAAGAGATCAAAGAATCAATGATCGATTATTTCCTAAAATGGGGAACACAGACGATTGAATTAACTGCAGCTGATCTACTTCAATACTTTGGAATTTCCTCAAAATTTGGAAAAACCTACATCAATAAAGTTTTAGAACAAGAATTTGACGCAGTTAGGAACACCGACAGCAAAGGAAAATCTAAAGTTGACAGATACACTTTTAACGACACCAACCCAAACGATTTAGACCAACCTATCACTATAAGTAAAACAGGAAGATTTTGGACGTTAAAACGTGAGTGGTTCATAAATGACAACTACGCGCAAGAAATGGAAGAGGAACTAGAAGAGGAAAGCAAGTATATACAAACGAGTATTCCAATGGATTAATAACATAAAGCTAAAAACAAGCTTTAGCGACCCGAAAGGGTTGTTTTTAACTTCTGTTATCAGACCAGAAAGCACCTTTAACCGGGTGCTTTTTTATTTTGTTACAACTCTCTCAAAAACCTTATTAGGATTCCAATAATGAACAATATTTGAACAACCCTAAAAACTCCTTTTTTGATTTTTATAAAAAGTTCTAAAAAAGTGTAACATTGTAACATTTTTATTTAAAAGATAGATATAGTAAAGGGTTCAGCCGTTACAAAAAGATTTTTGATTTGTAACATTTTGTAACATTGTAACATTTTTTCAGCGTTTTTTCTTGATTTGTTACAAACTCATTTTTTTTGTAACATTTTTGTAACACTCCGTAGACCACTATCAATAGGCTTTTATAACATTTGTTACAATGTTACAAAGTTTCCAACTTCTTTGAAGTGAAAAAACTAAAATCAAACACTTTTTTAAAAACAAGCGTTTAGAAATCCAATTTTAAAGGATTCTATTAAAAACCCTATCCGAAATCTACCCAAATACAGCCGAAACCCAGCAAGGGCAACACCTACAAACGGAACGACTTACAAAAACACTTTCAATACTTTCAATTTGCATTCATATTTGTATTCAAATGCTAGCAACTAGCTCTCAGCGTGAAAACATCACTTTCAAAATGAAAACAATTTGAAAACAGGCTGAATTTAGGGTGATAGCGATGAAAACACATAAAAAAGATAAATTATGTACAACATTCCCGACAGCGGACAAATTTCCTTCAGGCTGAAAGCAGACGAAAAAGAACAACTGCAAACAATTTCCGACCAGCTTCAGGAAGAAAACGAAACGGAGTTTTCAAACTCAAAAGAAATAGTTTTCGCATTAATCGAAAAAGTTAGATCGCTGGAAAGCGATTATAAAGCAAGTGAACTTAATTTTGAAGCTACAAATAAAGTTCTTGAAGAAACGGAAGCAAAATTAAACGATGTTGTTTTCGATGATTCACTCACTCCCCTCTTCGACCAGATCAAAGAGAAATTGTATGGTGAAGATGATCCTGCACCTGAAACAAACGAATTGATTTTGGGTGATGTTTTGGAGGTTCTCAACCAGCCTGATCCAACACCTCAAACTATCACAAAAGAAGTTGAAAAAATTGTTGAACGTGAATTGTCTCCAGATGAATTGATTTTAAAACTTTCAGAAAAACAAATTGAACTTTTGAAACTCATTGCAAACTGGAGATTTTCGAAAAAACTAGATGCAGAAAAGAGAACTCCTGCACAAGTAATTGAAGGAATTACATTTAATAAACCTGCTTTACTTAATTGGGGTGAAGGATTCAGGACAGGAATCAAACGTAAAAATTTAGGATAATGGCAACAATAATTCAACAACTCAAAGAAGAAAACGCACGTTTGAGAGCGGAAAAACTTCAAACGGAAAAAGATATGGCTTTTGTTGCTAACACAGTCAAAAACGCTTGGAACGAACTTGGTTTTGATTTCTCCGATATGGCAGAAAAAAAGAAAGGCGAAAAAATGACAATGTCAGAAATTGCAAAGATTTCTTTATCCGTAGGACGAAAACTAATTTCGGGAAAAATCAAAATTCAGGATCTAGTTGATAAATGGGATCAAGTCACTCCTATTATGAAGAAATACGAGCACGTTATCGAAACTCAAAAATTAGATTAATATGTTTGATTTCAATTTAGACGAAGTGTTAACACAGCCCACCACCCTACGAAGTGAGAGTGAAGAAAATTCAAATTCATTTAGTGATGAAGATTTTTCAGGACTTGAATTTGAAGACCACGAGGAGGAAGAAATTCAAAACGAAATTGATTCTGCTTTAAATCCTAATGCTCCTCCAGTAGAAAAAGTGAAACTAATCACCGAAAAACAAGCTTATGAAGGTGCTGAATTTGTTATTGGATTAATTAAGATAGCAAATGAAGAGGGTTTGTCTCGTTTGGGAAAATGGAAACTTAAACGAAAATTAGGCGGTAATCCAGCGATTAAGAAAATGCAAGCTCTTTTTGATAAGGAACTGGAAGGCGAAGAACTCACGGCAAAAGAAAAAGCCTTATTGAAAAAATATAACGCTCACCTAAAAGCAAAAGATGAAATTGATGGAATAGTGGCTATGTCCGACGAAAGAAAGGAAAGTCTTACAAAATCTTTAGGTAAGCATTTCTATGAAAAACAAATATCTATTGGCGGTAAAGATTCATTCTGGACAGAATTACTGATCTCTGAAGGAATTATGTTTACTCAAGTTTTAACGATGTAGAAATGCTGCAAAAAATTGAAAATAAAATGATAGAGTTCTTTTTTTACAGAATATCAGGGATACCTTTTTATAAAGATTACGACCGATTTAGAAGAAGAAAACAAACAGAAAACAAACAGAAAAAAAGCGGTGTTGGTTTGAAAATAGGTTATTCCAACAGTAATAAAGAATGAGTGAGTAAAATCACGCCCTTAATGCCTAGGTTGGTTTTTGAATCCTCCAAAAGACGTAAAACGAAAGGATTAAGGAATAATTAAAAATTCAAATTAGTAGCAAACGCCGCTATTTAATTAATAATAAGAATGAGACAGAATTTAATATATGTTGTAGTTGGTCAAATTGGTTCGGGTAAATCGGACAATATGAAAAACACGGTCAGAAAAATATTAAATAACAGTCCTTCGATTAATAAATTGGTTGTTTTTGATGATGGCGATTATGAGAATTGGCAAAACATGAAAACTTATAATTTTCCTGAAGGAATGCATAAAAATATACCAATTATAAAAGAAGAAAATTTATTGCGTTTAAAATCGGGTTACGTTCGTGTAATACAGCAAAACGAGGAAGTTAAATCTTACATTGAAATGTTTTCCCAGTTGAAAAATGCAGTTGTTGTAATCGAAGATGCAACCCGATCATTCCCTGCTGAAGAACGAGTGCCAAAACCATTGAGGAAGTTATTTATAAATGTAAAGCAAAGAAATATTGAATTATTTATGGCTTTTCATTCATTAGCTGAAGTTCCTGCATGGATTGCAAGAAATTGCAGGGTAATCATTTTACATCATGTACAAGATCCAGCTGTTCCTTCAAAACTTTCAAATCCAATGATAAAAAAGGCTTTTGCAGCTTTAAAAGATTCACCAAAATATAAAGACAAGTTTTCGAATATTCATATTCCTGTAAACGTAAATATTACCACTTAATTAATTTCTGCTATGGGACCAGGAACACCAAAAACGAAAATTAGAACGAAAGCCGAACTTGCAGAATATTGCGAAGTAGGTTCTTCAACTCTTCGAATATTGTTAAACGTCAAATATTATGACGAATTGGTTTTGGTTGGTTACGAAAAAAACAAGTCTCTCCTTCCTCCCAATGTGGTTAGACGATTTTTAGAAATTTGGGGCAAAAACTTACAAGATGACGAAATCTAAAGATAAAAATATTAAAGTGTTTATTTCAGAAATAATCGGTCATGAAATAGAATTGGATGGTTTTATTAAATCCCTCCAGTTTGCTTTCACAAGAGGTGCTGACTATATAAAATTCACAAACTCAAGCGGTGCTACAAAAGTTACAGCTTATAGAGAAATCACCTACAAAGAAAGCAAGCAATTAGAAATTGACCACCTAAAAAAAATCATTAAAAAGACTGAACTAGAAATTAATGATTTAGAAAACGAAATAAATAGAATTCCCGATGAAAAAATATAAAATTTTACTTGCTTTTTTATTAGCCCTGCTGATGGCTTTACTATTCATTTCCTGCGCTCCACAAAAGCGGATCAATAGAATATTAAAAAACAATCCTCACCTACTCCATAAAGACACGGTGAAAGTTACGGACACTTTTACAGTAATTACTCCAGGCGTTCAAACTGATTCATTAATTGATATTGAAAGCCTAAAAAAAGACACGGTTTTTATTACCAAAGAAAATTTAACTATTAAAACGTATATTCGAAATGACACGCTTTTTGTATCTGGTGAATGTGATACAATAATAAATGAAATAGTGCGTGAAATTCTAGTTCCTTATGAAACTCCAGTTTATCATAAGGCTAAAGATAAGTTAAGTTGGTGGGAAAAATTAATTGTGGTGTTAAGTCCTTTTGCGTTATTCATTTTATCAATGGTAATCGCTTATTTAAGTTTTTCACTTAACAAGAAGAATAAAAATAAATGAATTCATACCTTATTTTTCTAATCATTGTTTATTCTTTGACTATTGCAATGTATATAATTATCTTTTTTTTAGATAAAGAATGAATTAAAAGCCTTGGAAACTCTCCAAGGCTTTTTTTATGCTCAAAAATTAATCAATTCCATTCGTTCAAAAAGTTCAAAAAATCGCTAAACCCTAGTAAAATCAACCTATACCGCTACAATCCACCAGCCCACCGAAAACAGTTTTCAATATTTGCAGTCAACGAGTATAAATCGAAAACGAGTATAAATCGAAAACAAGAATATGAAAACTACAAAAATTTTAACGATTGTTTCAGTTGCAATCTCCGCGGGGATTCTAGGATTAATGATCTATCAACACGTGAAAGGATCGAAAGACGATTCTTTTATGGATGAAATCGAATCGAAGTAATCAATCTTTTTTAATACAAAAAAAAATGAATAAAGCAGCACAAGAGTTTTTAAGCAAAACGAGAGAACAAGGTTTACTTTCTTTCGGGAATGGAATCAAAAATGAGCTAGGCGCTCGCTACACAAACAAAGAAATTGGTTTGCGTATCAAAAACACTGGTTCAAATGTTGAGCGAGTTATCATCACACCTGAAAGATTGTTGGGTAGTGCCTTGGAAACAATTTCAAGAGAGGCAAATGTTGAATCTGGAGTAATCACTGAAACGGTAACAAACGTTATTAATTCACGTTTTGGACTTCCAGCAGGAACGCCATTTTTCAAAGCGACAACGGCGGTTGATGGTGGTAATTTAACAATTGCGACCATGAACCCGGAACAAAAGTTAGGGCTTTTAGCATCTGCATTTGTTGAGGAACCGACCCAAGTAGTTGCGTTAACAATGAATAGTTTTACGACCGCAGGAGTTCCTGAAAACTCGAACTATGGAAACAACTTGATGCACTACAAAGTTTCGCACCTTGAGGAAACAAAACGTGTTTCAACTTTGAATTTTCAGCGGTTCCAAAACCGTGGTGATTTCTCAACTGAAATCATGAAAATTGATTTGATCAAGGAAGGGTTTAACGCTCCTATTACAACTAAAGATGTTTTAGTTCTTCAAATCAATCCGGGAACATCAATGGATATCACGATGCAAATCGGGGGTAGATTGAGTTTGCCTGAGTTCTTCCACAGACAAATTGACGCCGCTGCAAAAGCGTTGCTAAACAACTTTCCAAACGAAAGTGCGGTTTGTTCAAAATAAACTTTCAGTAGTAATAATTTAAAGAAAGCCCACCCAAAAACGGGATGGGCTTTTTTTATAACCAACAATAAGAAAAATGGCAGAAGTAGATAATTCAAAAGATGCATCGAAAGGAATGCAAAACGGAGCTTTTTGGGGTTCATTAGTTGGAGCAGTTGGCGGTTTAGTCAATTCTTTTAACTATAGAGCTCAAGAAAACGAAATAGAAGTAGCACGCTTGAACGCTGAGGCAGCTCGGGCAAACGCAGGCGCTTACAACGTTCCAGTCGTTGGATCAGTAGACAAAAACTATGTGAACGCTGGTGTCGCATTGGTTGTTGTTGTGGTCTTAGTATTAATCTTTAAAAAAAATTAGATAATGGCAACAGTTGAACAATATCAAGCAAGAAATACAGAAATAACAAGACTTATTGCTGATCTTAATGCTTCGAAATCCAAACATGAACAAAGTATAGCTTATAACAGTAGGAAGGCAAATGAATGGTATGCGGATATGAAGACGTGTTCTTTTCTTTCTTCAAAAAAAAATAGAGAATGTAATTCAGCAAACGACGTTCGAAAAGCAAAGGGAAATGCTTATAGAGATCAGGCTATTGCATCAATGAATACATTAGATAATATAACTGAAGTTCAAATTCCAGCACTTCAGGCAGAATTTGATCAAAATATTATTTTAATAGCTGATGCGCAGCAAACCTCAAGAGACGTTTCTATAAACCTTTCTAATCAAGGGTTAACCTATGAAGGTGCTACAAATAGATCAACTCTTGAGGGAGAAGGTATGCGTCAAAGTGAAATCGACCAGGGGAAAGCAAAAGCAGAAGCAATTATAAATGAATCAGAAGTCGATAGTTTAAATAAAAAAAACATAGGTTATGTTGTTGCAGCTGCTGGATTGATGGCTGTTATTCTAATAAGCTTTGTTTTATACCGAAAAATCAAAAAGTAATGACAGAACTAGCAGCAAAACCAACAGCGATTGAGGAAACTAAACAAGTAGTTTACCAAGACTTTGTGCACCCAGAAATTGACGTTGAAAACTCACCATCAGTAGTAAAAAGTACTTCAGATAATACTTCAGGTAATACTTCAGGTAATACTTCAGGTAATACTTCAGGTAAGGTTATTCCGAACGAATATATCCAAAAAATAAGCCTTTCATCGCCAATTATTAGTGAAAGCTCTCGATCAGCTTCGGAGCAAGTACAAACACCAATTGTCACTTTTAATTCACCAGTAATTTCCGATAATTCAATTTTAGGAATTGAGCGTAAATGGTGGATAATCGGAGCAGTTTCAGCGGTTGTAATTATTGGAATAGTTGTTTTCATCGCAAAGAAAAAATAATTAATTATGGAATCATCATTAGCAGCATCACAAGGAATGGCAGCGGGTTATGTATTCAACATTAACCTTCCAGACTGGAAAAGTCAAACGCCAAGAAGTCAAGAAACAGCTGAAGAATTAGCAAGGAAAAAGCGTTCAAATCAAAACCTTATTGCCTTTGTGGTTTTAGCGGTTTTGGTGGGTGCAATTATTTACTTCAAAAAGAAAAAATAATGGATTTAAGAACTGAATTAGAAATCAATCAGCAAAATATAATATTGATTGCCCAGGTCGCTTTGATCGTTGCGGCTTCAATTGTTTTGCTGGTCAAATTAGCAAGATAATGAAAGATTGGTTCAACAGTTTAGACGCAAAAACGAAAGGTGTAGTGGTTATAATTACTATTATTTTAGTGATTTACATTATTTCAACTGCAAAATCTTATATGAAAGCTTTTTTCTCAAGAGCCGATGCAGCAGGTGAAAAAGCCGCATTAGCCGCTCAAGGAATGAAAGCGACCTATTCTAAATCTCAATACAACACTTTTGCCGATCAACTTGAAGCGGCAATGCGTGGATGGGGAACAGACGAAGAAACTATTTGGATGGTTCTAAGGAAAATTAAAAACGACATTGATTTTATAAATCTTGATCAAGCCTACGGTCTTCGAGAAAGTGACGGGAGAATGTGGGATTTAGCAACATGGATGAGAGGAGATCTTTCTACAAATGAAATAAAGAAAGCAAATTCAATTTTAAGTAATAACGGAGTTACAAAACAATTCTAATATGACAAATGAATTCTTCACAACGTTCGTTTATCCGACCCTTGTTCTTTTTGCTTCATCTGGGATCACTTGGGTTTTTGCAAGACGAAAAAACAATTCAGAGATTACAGGAATTGACATTGATAACGCAAAGGAGATCATTAAAATGTATAAGGAATTTTCTTCAGAAATGAAATTGGACGCAGAAAAGACCAGAACTATTCTAAAAGAATCACAGGAAATAATCGAGAAATTCAATCAAAGATGTATACAGCCCGAAATATGCAAGGATTAGCGATCACTTTAGCCGTTGCGGTTTGTGTAATCGTGACGGCTCAATATTTATTAAATAAATTCTTAAACATCATGTTAATTTCAAAACTAAAGCCTTTTATCGAAAAGTGGGAGGGTGGACTTTCAAGAGATCCAAATGATACAGCAGGCTCAAATCCTGCTCCGTGGTCATACAATGGGCTGACTGGTTGGCACACGAATAAAGGAATCACTTATTCAACTTTCGTAGGAAATGCAAGCCGTTTAGGTTATGCAGCAACAAAAGAAAATTTCTTTAATATGCCTGATGCGCTTTGGTTGAAAATCTTAAAAGGTGCTTATGTAAATGCTTTTCCCATTGAAAAAATTGCCCATTTACCGAAAATCCAAGCCGTGATAATTACGTGGTCCTGGGGCTCGGGAACTGGTGGCGCTGAAAGATATTTGGCAAACTTCCAACGTGAAGAAATGGGAATTCAAGACAGTAATATCACACCCGCCGAAATTGTCGACAACTTCAAAAGAAAGATTAATCCATTGAATGAATCCATCTGGTTTGAAAAGCTTTGTGATAGACGTTTGGCGGATTACAAGAACATGAAAACATGGTCAGCACATGGAAACGGCTGGACAAATAGATTAAACGATTTTAAAAAAACATTTGCTTAAAAATTAAATCATGAAAACACCAAGTAAAAAAACATTGCTGATCGTCGGGGGAATTATCGTTGCGATTTTCATTTTAAGAATGTTGAAATCTCGCTATGATAACAGAGGAATGGATGCAGAAATTCCAACACCCGGAACAACTCCAACCGCTGGATCTAGTTCGTCAACTTCATTGAGTGAAAATTGCGATAAAAAAACGAAGCTGGTCAAAGGTCAAAAATCTACCTGCGTTTTATATGCACAAAAACAATTCAACCGAGTTTATTCAAAATTAGGAATTTCCAAGCTTACAGAAGATGGAATTTTCGGAGCAAAAACAGAAGCAGCATTTACGGCGTTGTTAGGTCGTAAAACAGCTACTTATGAAGAAATAGTTCAAGCAGTTAACAATTTTTAAAAATCAAATATATCATGGCAACTAAACTTTATTTACGCAAAATGAGAAAATTCGAATCGGTAAATGCCGCTTCAAAAACTCCAAAAGAATCAATTGGTCAAAAATCAAAACGTGCGCACGCTTTGGTTAAATCTGGCACCGCAAAAGATTTAAAAGAAGCTTGGAAGATTATTAAATCAGAATCCTAAACCAATGGAGATTTTCGAGAAATATAAAAAAGAGATCGTGACTGGCTTAATTGTCGGCGCTATCATTCTTTTATACATGAATAGGGATTTTTTAAAATCAAAAATTATTAAGGAATAAAACAAACACCAGAGAAACAATGTCAGAGATTATAGCATTAAAAGCAGGCGAAACCTCTCCAACAGGATTGGTTTACGGAAAAATTCAGGCCATTCCGCAAAGTACATTTGTCGCTACTCCAGCTGATAAAGTGGACGAAACCGAAAACGAACCAATTTTAATGACTTTGAGAATCAATAAAGTTTCTGCAGGAAACTGGAAAAATATCACTTGTTTAACTGGAATGCTCATTATTTACCCATAACACTTTCACAATGTCAGAGATCATACAACTTAAAGCAGGCGAAACTTCTCCTATTGGAAAGGTTTACGGACAAATCCAAGCTATTCCACAAAGTACATTTGTCGCTACTCCAGCCGTTGACGAGGACGGAATCACCAACGAACCAATTACCATGACTTTGGTGATTAACGAAACTTCAAACGGAAATTGGACAGATATCACTTGTTTAACCGGAATACTGGTCTTGTACCCGGAAAGCGAAGGTTCGGGAGGTGGTGGCGCTCCAGTTGATAAACAATTTGTAATTGATTCTGGAGGGAATTACCACAATTTAGAACTAGAAGGAAATATTTTAGTTCTAACCAATACCAACGCACAGGCTATTTTTACAGGTTTTGATTTTTCTGTTTACAAATCATTAACAATAATAAATAACGGGGCTTTCCCAGCTGTGTTAAATAATGAGGATCCAAATAGTGACGCAAACAAACAAATAAAACTGCCAACAGGATTGGCATCTATTGGAATCGAAGGAAGTTCCCAAATTATCTATGTTGAAAGTATTGAAAAAGGTCAGATTGTAGATTCTTTTGCGTCAAAATACCGCCCAGAACATAGAGGATTAACCGAAAGCATGGTGGAAGTTGTTAACACCAACGCTGAAAGCGAAACGCATCCAATGATTGACGCAATAGTATTTCGTGACGCACAAAGTACTCCAATGTCACACGCTGATTTAGAAGCCGCTTATCCAGTTGATAGAGGTATTCAGGTGGTGTGTGAGCAGATTAACACTATCTACTTCAAGACCAAAACAAGCCCTGCAAAATGGGAAGAAATCACCACTACAACAGTAGTTTAATATTTGAATTATGGCTTTTAGATTAGTAGATGGGAAGATTGCGAAGGTAGATGGGAAGTTCTCATTTAGAAAAGCTAATACTATTTCATTTAGCGTGGATAATGCAGGATTTCCTATAAGTAACGCAATAGGGCATGGTCAATTAGCAATCGAAAGTAAGAAACCCATTAGTATTGTTATCACAGATGGAATTAATAATTATCCTCTTACGTCGAATCAATTGTTTGGTTCTCGATACAGATTAAGCATAACTTCAGACGGCAATACTATTGATGGGTTCAATACAGGTGCATCTTCGGGTTTTTTTGGATTGATAAATTTTGTGAATCCTGTTGCAGGTACAAGAACAATTTCAATATCCTTTCAAAATCCTAAGGATATTACTGTAATAAGACTAGTTCAATTTAATTTGTATGGTGCAATTCCAGATGAAATCAAAATATTCAAAAACCTAGAGGAATTACAATTTAATGTTCTTAGGCAGGTAACGAGTTTCCCAACAGATTTAAGTGCATTAATAAATCTTATAAGTCTTAATTTAAGAATTATTAGCCCATTAAAATTCGATAAAATTCCAGACAGTTTTTTTAATCTAGATTTAAAAAACTTTCAGGCGGCCAGTGTTTTTGATTGTTCAGATGAAGTGTCTTCAAACCTATTTAAAATAAATCAATGGACTAATATGCTTAATCTTGATTTAAGAGATAATGATATTGACTATCTACCTAATGATTGGCAAAGTATGGCTAATACCTTGAATACACTCCGAATTGATGGAAATAACTACACAGATTTTCCGCCAGCTTTAGCATTATTTCCAAATATTAACAGATTAGATTTTGGTATTAATAATGGTGGTGTGCGCCAACCTTGGTTTGATTTAAGTTTGTGGAATGACTTATCTATATTTTATTTATATGGAGATGTAGGAATTTCAGATATTTCAACCGCTTGGAATTCTTTATTTTCTTTATCAATTATATCTAACTTCGATCGTTGGATAAATAACACCGTTGATTTCGATACTTTCATCAATCAATTCTACACCCTATGCATCACAAACGGATCAATAACAAACAATTCAGGAGAATTCGCAACCTATCCAAATCGTTTCAGAAACATTTCATGGGGAGAAGGATCATTGGTATTTACAGGGTCTAAAGTCGCACCAGCTGGATATGTGCAAGGCGTTTCAAATGGTACTCCTTCCAATGAAGGAGAAAAAGTTTATGTTCTCCAAAATCAATATGGTCACACAGTTACTCACGCATAAAACCAAGCACAATGGCAATAGATATTCAAAATACAGTAATAGACGTAATATATGATGAAGATGTAATTTATCATGTTTTAGCGCCCAACACGGAAGGCGTTCGAGGTGTTCCAGTTGGTCAATTCTTTTTGAGAGATAAGATTTCAACGGCTCAAAATGCTTTGGCGCACTTGGATCAAACCAAAATAGACGAGTATATCACAGAATTAGAACGTGAACAAAACAGCGGACAAATTCAAATTTCATAGATCATGGCTAAAATTCAAACACTCAAAAAATTCCGCAGACAAAAGCCGTACACTCCAGACGGAAAGACGAACTTTCGTTATACCAGCAGCAAAAGCGGTGTTTACCTTATATATAAGAATGATAAGATCGTTTATGTTGGGTTTTCGGGTGCGGATTTGTATAAAACCATGTACAGACACTTTCAAAGCTGGACGGACAACACACAGCGCAGAGTTACTTACAACGCCAAACGCAAAAACTCCCCTTATACGGTTCGAGTTGTTTTGACTTCTCCAGTAAGAGCGAGCAAGCTTGAAAAGGAATTGATTAAAAAGCACAAACCAAAAGACAACGATCAAAATTATCAAGATGTAAAATCAACGCCAACCAGTAAAAAGCTTTTAGAAGAGTTTACCGGGGCAAAGGTTGAAAGTTTACCATTTTAAAAACTAATCGGGAATTTGGGCTATGATTACGAGGTAAGAAATAGAGGTTAATTAATTAAGTAACAATTTAAAATCAAATATAATGGCAACTAAAAAAGTTAAATCAAGAAAAAAGGCAACTCCAAAACAAGCAGCTGCAAGAAAGAAATTTGCAGTAAATGTAAAAAAAGCCGCAGCACTTGTAAAGAGTGGAAAAGCAAAGACGATGAAGTCAGCTTGGAAAAAGATAAAATAGTTTTTTCTCTGGTTAGGTGTAGTTAAGTCCGTGCAATTTGTACGGGCTTTTTTTATTGGCTTATGTTGTTAAAGGTTTGAGAGTGTATGTTCAGCACTATAAAACCGTCATTCGTTCGATAGCGTAAAACGGCTTAATATTTGTCTTATATTTGATAACTAAAAATTATTTATTATGAAAAAGTTACTAATGATTATTGCCGTTATTGCGGTTGGATTAAGTTCATGTAAGAAAGAAGGACCAATGGGACCAAAAGGAGAACAAGGAGTTCAAGGTGAAGCGGGACCAGGTGCAAAGAATAGTGAAATGCTAATTACTTTCAATGCTGGAGACACTCAGGTTTTATTCGGTAGTTTCCCTGATTTTGAGAAAAATGATGTTATAATTACTTATATGAATACAGGAAGTATTGCAGGATCATTTTTATGGACTCAAATACCTTATCTAGAACCAGTTTCTGGAGTTAATTTTGTTCCTCAATTTTCAGAAAATACAGGGAATTTATGGATACATGTTGAGCGTGCTGATGGTGGATCAGGAAGTCCTGTAACCGGAACAGTATCTATATTTTTTAGAGCCGTTCATATTAAAGCTAGTGGATTGATCGCTAATCCAGATGTTGACCTTTCAAATTATGAAGAGGTTGTTAATACTTTCAATATTGAAGAATAATCAAAACATTTTAATACTAAAAAGCCTACTGGATCCAGTAGGCTTTTTTTATTTATTCCAATTAATATTTTTTGCCGCTTGTGTCAAATCCAATTCCGTAACCCTTAAATATTTCCTAGTCATTTCTACCTTTGAATGTCCAGCGATCATTTGCGCTTTTGTGATATCTAGTCCAAAATCATTAACTAACAAGGTTACACATGTATGTCTAGCCAAATGAGAGTGTAAATCTTGTTTAATTCCAGCGAAATTTTGTAATTCCTTCAATTGCCTATTATAAAACTGATTTGTGTATCTGAAAAAGTAACGGTAATCCTTTTGAACATTCTTCACGTTCTCAAACCTTTGAAAGTATTTCAATATGATTTTATCAATTTTCCCATTCCAAAAATCGGAAACAATCCATTGAATTTTCTTTGCGCTCCTATGTTTTAATTTTTCTTGAATGTAGGTTAAACGGATTCTGCCCTGGTCCAAGACCTCAAAATTTTCAAACGATAAATTAATTAGATCGCCAAACCTTAAAGAAGTGTAGCAGGAGAAAAGAAACATATCCCGAGTTTTCTCCAACTCTGGACGTAAAGACATATCAAGGTTTTCAATTCGGGTTAACTCTTCCAGCGTCAAAGAATGCGTTTCAGGATCAACCTGATTAATTCTAAAGTTAATGAATGGATTCTTTGCATATTCCACTATTCCATCATTTACGGCTACATTCATAACCGTTTTTAATCGAAGCATTAAAGATGCACGCCCATTTAATTTAAGTTTCTTCACTTCCTGCAGGAATATATTAAACGATTCCAAAAAGAAAGTATCTACGGACGTGATCGGTAAATCTTCTTTTCTAAATTCTTTCAAATATTTCAACGTTCGCCTATAAATCATTTGCGTTCCTTCCGTTAGATCGGAATTAGAAACTTTCATTACTCTATTTTCGAAAAAATGGAATAAATAAACTTTTTGAACATCAATATTAACAGACGAGAAATCCCCGGACATTGCGCTTTTGATTATTTTATCTTCTAGTGCATGCTTTTGTAAGATTAACTTATGAGTTAATTCTGTATAATTTGGAGTTGCTTTTTTGAGTTGGTTATTTTTATCATCCCAAAATTTAGGATCAATAAAAATTCCAGTCGAACGGAAAATTCTTTTCTTTCTGTTCAAATAAATCATAACTTCAATAGAAGCCTGACCATCTACGTTTAACCGCTTTTTCCGATTAAATACAAATTTTGTTATCATGGTATCACAGTTTTGAAATTGGTATCACAAAGAGTATCACTTTTTGTGGCGTTGTCAAACTGCTGTCCAATAGCAAAAACGTTTCAATCCTAACAAGTACACGACCTTTGTCGTATGTAGTGCACCGTTGACGTTTGTCGTCAACGGTGATAGTGAGCCCGAGAGGATTCGAACCTCTGACCGCCTCCTTAGAAGGGAGGTGCTCTATCCAGCTGAGCTACGAGCCCTAGTATTAACTAGTACAAAACACACTTTTAATCAAAAAAAGGGGATGAAATGAATCATCCCCTTGTCGGGGTGGCAGGATTCGAACCTGCGACCTCCTGCTCCCAAAGCAGGCGCGATGACCGGGCTACGCTACACCCCGAACTATAATGTTCGTTTATTATTTCAGTTTTTTCATTAATCGTTACTAATGAAGTTTCCGGTATTTTAACTCTTTATTTCAAAGTAAATCCTATTACAGATTCGTTTGCGGGTGGCAAAGATACAAACAGTTTTTAAGTTTACAAGGGTTTTATTTATTTATTTTTCAACATTTAAATAAGAGGCTTAGAATCAAGTCTTTTAAATTGAAAAAATTGTTTTTCCAATTATAAATCCTTTGATACTATAACTTGTAGAGAGAAATTACTCCGTTTAGCCATTGGGCTTGACTTCGTTTTGTCAAATTAAGCTGTTGTTTTACCATGCGGAGAGAGAGGGATTATTCCGCTTCGCTACATGAGCTCCACTTCGTTCCGGTTCAAACCCTAGGGTTCTCATCCCTTTTCTTTAAAACTGTTATTTTATCATGCGGAGAGAGAGGGATTCGAACCCTCGATACAGTTGCCCGTATAACACCTTAGCAGGGTGCCGCTTTCAGCCGCTCAGCCATCTCTCCGTTTATTTCAAAATACAAATGTTCCGCTTGAACATTTACCGCAAGCTATTCGATTGCGGACTGCAAAAATACTAATTACTTAGACTATTCAAATCATTTTCAAGGAAAAAATTATTGTATTTTTAAACTTCTTTTTTTAAATAAGGTAAGTTATTCGTTCAATGATAGTTATTGCTGCCACTCCATACAAAACATAAAATATTTTTTCATACTTTTCTTCTGTAGCTCCAGCTTTATCCGTCCTTTCAATTATAAAAAACAAGAAAGCGATGATTATCATCCCCCAATCAAACACTATTTGGTCCTTCAATAGAATAGTTAAAGGAATCAAAACTGCTGAAATAACTATAGGTAAATAGTATTTAAATGAACGATAAGCGAGTTCTTCAACCAACTTATAACTTAAAGCAATAAATGCCGTTATTGACCCCATTAATACAAATGGCTCTACATTATTAAGGTAAAAATCTATTGTTTCATAATCAAAGAAGACTTCCACGAAATATTGTCCCACAAAAATTAAGGTCATCATCCAAACTAAGAGTGAAATTCTAAGTAAAGGAGAGAAGTCTTTTCTTGAAACCGAAACGTAAGCAATTAAAAAGGCTGCGAAAATAAATGGCTTTAGTGGGATTGGTGGAATAAATGTACCCAAATCAAACAAACTCACTAATCCATATAATCCGTAGATCAAACAAGCTACAATAACTGTTTTACGTAACGCTTCCATACTATACCTTAAATTAGAACTGAATTTTTGAGTACTATTAATTCTTTTTCGCCAAAGCTTCTTCTACATATTTAAAAGTAGATAAAACATCTGGTTCACCATCCACAACAGCAACGTTATGTTCAAAATGAGCACTTGCCAATCCATCTAAGGTTGCAATTGTCCAATCGTCCTCCAAGTACTTAATTCGCTCTGTTCCCAAGTTTATCATCGGTTCAATTGCAATTGTAAGTCCTTCTTTGATTTTCTTACCACGCCCTCTTCTACCATAGTTTGGAACCTGTGGCTCTTCGTGCATTGTTTGTCCAATTCCGTGACCTACAAGCTCTCTTACCACACCATATCCATGATCTTCTGCATGCTTTTGAATATGATAACCGATATCTCCTAGCCTATTTCCTACTCTGGTTTGAGCAATTCCAATATCCAAGCATTCTTTTGTTACTTGAAGTAATTTCAATTTCTCTGGAGAAACATTTCCAACCGCAAAAGTATAGGCATGATCTCCGTAGTAACCGTTTAAAATTGCCCCACAATCCACAGAAACAATATCTCCATCTTTAATAGGTTCTTTTGTCGGATATCCGTGAACAACTTGTTCGTTAACAGAAATACATAAAGTATTAGGGAAATCGTACAAGCCTAAAAATCCCGGTATGGCTTTTTGAGAGCGAATATAACTTTCAGCAATAGCATCTAATTCCAAAGTTGTAATTCCTGGTTCAATTGCTTCAGCAACTTTTCCCAAAGCTCTACTTACTACTTGAGCAGCTTCTCTTATCAGTTCAATCTGCTCTCTTGTTTTATATATTATCATTAACTAAAATAAAGTTTTATAAAAATAAAAAGGGAACACCTGAATGCTCCCTAATTAAAATATGTAACATTCGAGGAATTAAGCTAGAACCTTCTTCACTAAATCAGCAGCTTCTTGTAAAAGAACCGCAGAGTGAACGTCTAATCCTGAATCATCAATTAATTGTTTCGCTTCAATAGCATTTGTTCCTTGCAAACGAACAATAAGAGGAACTGGAATTCCACCCATGTTTTTGTATGCATCAACAATACCTTGTGCAACACGATCACAACGAACAATACCACCAAAGATATTGATTAAAATTGCTTTCACGTTTTCATCTTTTAAAATAATCTCAAATGCTTTCTCAACACGAGCAGCATCAGCTGTTCCTCCAACATCTAGGAAGTTTGCAGGATTACCTCCTGATTGCTTGATAATGTCCATAGTCGCCATTGCTAAACCAGCACCATTTACCATACAACCAACATTTCCATCTAACTTAACGAAGTTCAAACCAGCTTCATCAGCTTCAACCTCTGCTGGATCTTCCTCGGTTTTATCACGCATTTCAGCATAATCTTTATGACGGAATAAAGCTGAAGCATCTAAAGTTACCTTAGCATCAACAGCGATGATTTTATCATCTGAAGTTTTTAATACTGGGTTAATTTCAAACATTGATGCATCACATCCTATATAAGCGTTATACAATGAAGAAACAAACTTTGTCATTTCTTTAAATGCTTTTCCGCTTAAACCTAAATTAAATGCAATTTTTCTAGCTTGGAAACCTTGTAACCCGACACGTGGATCAACCTCCTCTTTAAAGATAAGGTGTGGTGTTTCTTCTGCAACAGTTTCAATATCCATCCCTCCTTCTGTAGAGTAAATGATAACGTTTCTACCTCTATCACGGTCCATCAATACAGACATATAGATTTCAGAAGTTTCACTCTCGCCTGGATAATAAACATCCTCCGCAATCATTACTTTGCTTACTAATTTAGCTACTCCGTTAGTTTGGGCTGTTTCTAGGTGACCACCTAAGATACCTTTAACAACTCCTTCTACTTTGTCAATTCCTTTCGCTAAAACTACTCCACGAGAACCTGTCTCCTTAATAGTTCCTTTTCCACGACCTCCAGCGTGAATTTGCGCTTTAACAACGTACCACTCAGTACCTGTTTTTTCAGTTAACTCTTTTGCTTTAGCTACAGAATCAGCAACGTTATCAATAACAACGCTCTCTTGAATAGCTACTCCAAAACTTTTTAAAATTGATTTCCCTTGATATTCGTGTAAATTCATTATTTGACTTATTTATTTCGGCACTAAATTAATCTTATTTCAGCCAAATCTAAAGATTATAGCTTTAAAAAATAACAAAAAAGGTATATTAAATCTTTCACCCTCCTTTTGAACTAAAAAGTACCATTAAACGAAAAAAGCCCACCTGATTTTGATGGACTTATTAACAATATTATTTATAAGTGACTAGCGTTTTGCTAACTTATTGCTAGAAACTGTTAAACTTTTTCTTCCTTTTCTACGACGAGCAGCTAATATTCTGCGTCCGTTCTTTGTAGCCATACGACTACGAAATCCATGCTTATTTCTTCTTTTACGCTGCGATGGTTGAAATGTTCTTTTCATGACCTATTGATTATAATTTTAAATTCTCTTTCCAATTAAGGTTGGCAAAGATAGTGCTTTTTTGTTTTAAACAAAATGCAATTGCAAAAATATTCATTTTTAATCGATATCCGACCCATTTAGATTAACTTTGCATCCTAAAATTTTTATTACTGAAATAAGCATGCTCAAACCAAAGGATAAAAAAAAAGAACGCATTAAGCTAAGTAAAGAATCTGTTCAAAAAGCTAAAAAAATATTCAGTTACCTTAAGCCTTACAGAGCTTACTTTTTACTAGGATGGCTGTTTTTAGTAATTTCCTCTTCTGCCGGATTATTATTCCCCTACTTATTAGGACAATTATTAGGTGGCGAATTACCCGCAGATGCAACGAGTCCAAGCAACCAAGAATTAATGGAAGGACTAAACCTTAACAACATTAATAGCGTTGCGCTACTATTACTCGTACTGCTTGTTATTCAAAGTGTCGCTTCTTTCTTTAGAGTAGTTATTTTTACTCAAGTTACCGAAAAAACGATGCGAGACATCCGTAAAGATGCTTTCGATAAATTGATTTATATGCCTATGGATTTCTTCAACAAAAATAAAGTTGGAGAATTAACAAGTAGAATTGCTGCAGACATCACTTTAATTCAAGACACCTTAAGAACAACAATTGCTGAATTATTCAGACAAATTATAATTATTGTTGGCTCCATTATATTCATCACAATCGTTTCATGGAAGTTGGCTTTAATAATGCTGGCTACTGTTCCTGTGATGGCATTAATTGCTGTAGTTTTTGGTAGATTCATACGAAATTTAAGTAAAAAAGCACAAGACTATTCGGCAACTTCCAACTCCATTATAGAGGAGAGTTTAATGGGAATAACAAATGTGAAAACTTTCACAAGTGAATTATTCATGATCGCAAAATACAGAGAGTCAATCGAAACAATTAAAAAACTAAACATCAAAAGCGGAAACTGGAGAGGTTTATTTATTTCCTTCATTATCACTTGTCTTTTCGGTGCAATTATATTTATCATTTGGCAAGGACTTCACATGACGGTTGGACCAAACGCTTCACTAGACAGAGGGGATTTCTTTGCCTTTGTAATGTTCACAGTATTTATGGGTGCTAGTATTGGTTCAATTCCCGACTTATACGCATCAATACAAAAAGCGATTGGTTCAACAGAGCACTTAATGAATATTATCGCTGAAGAAACAGAAGAACAAATTCATACTGGAAAAAGCACTGTTCCAATACACGGAGATGTAACGTTTAGCAAAGTTTCTTTTCAATATCCACAAAGAAAAGAGTTCAATGTACTGGATAAACTTTCATTTTCTGCAAAACGAGGAGAAAAAATTGCACTTGTAGGAGCCTCAGGAGCTGGGAAATCGACTATTGCTTCGTTATTGCAAAGGTTCTATTCTCCTACTTCGGGTACTTACACAATTGATGGCATCAATGTAGAAGAATTTGATTTGAATCATTTACGTAAAAACATGGCTTTAGTGCCACAAGAAGTAATTCTTTTTAGCGGAACAATTAAAGAAAATATCCTTTTTGGTAAACAAGATGCAACAGATGAAGAAGTAGAAATGGCTGCTAAAAAAGCCAATGCTTATGACTTTATCACCTCTTTCCCTGAAGGCTTTAAAACAGAAGTTGGAGACAGAGGAATTCAACTTTCTGGTGGACAAAAACAAAGAGTTGCAATTGCAAGAGCTATTCTAAAAGATCCAACAATTTTAATTTTAGATGAAGCGACATCTGCTTTAGATGCTGAATCTGAAAGATTAGTTCAAGAAGCTCTGGATAGATTAATGGAAAACAGAACTTCATTTATTATTGCACACAGACTTTCTACTATTCGAAAAGCAGACACTATTTTAGTAATGGAACACGGAAAGGTTGTTGAGCAAGGAACGCACGAAGAATTAATCATCAAAGAGGATGGAGTTTATGCGAATTTAAACGAACTTCAAATAAATTAAAAAGAAAGCTTTCAACTGTAAAGTCAAAGTTTTCAACACTCTATTCTTTGATAAAATTTTTGAATAGAAAGTTTTTATTCTGATTTTGCAAACATTAATTTATATATTTGTACCTTAAGACGATAAAAGCGCAAAATAATATTAACACATGAAGAAACTTTTATTATATTTTCTTTTATTGACTACTCCTGTTGTTTTCAGCCAAACAAGCGGCTTTGGAAACTCTAGAAACTGGTACTTAAATAAATTTGAAGTGTTCTTTAGTGCTGGATCAACTCATTTTTTGGGAGACTTGGGAGGTCGAGACAAAGAGGGAACTCAAAAATCTTTTGTCGATTTAAACTTTGCAAGTACACGATTTGGCGGAAGTGCTGGATTTAGATACAGATTTCATCCACGTTGGGCAACGTCAACTCAGTTATACTTCGGTTTGCTTTCTGGAAGTGATGCAAATACTGACGAAGTAATTAGAAGAAGCAGAAACCTATCGTTCAGATCGCCAATAATAGAATTAAGTCAACGCATTGAATTTATTATTTTAGCGAATGAACAGCCTGGAGCAAAATACACTAGCCTCGGAACCAAAGGAAGAGTCAATCATTCAGATGTTCTCTATGTATTTTCTGGTATCTCCGCTTTTTACTTTAATCCACAAACACAAATCAATGGTGCTTGGACAAATCTCCGTCCTTTAAGAACAGAAGGTCAAGGTTTACCAGGCGGACAAGATGAATACGGTAAGTTCAGTATGGCTATTCCATTTGGAATCGGATTCAAATTTGCAATTGGGAAATTCTGGAGATTAGGATTGGAAATTTCATACAACAAAACTTTTACAGATTACCTTGACGACGTAAGTACAAACTATTTTGATCCAGATATTTTAGCTAGCAAAGTTGGAAAAGACGCTGTATATGCGGCAGACCCGTCAATTGAAAACCACACATGGTTCACTAAAGGTCAGCAAAGAGGAAATCCAGAAGACAATGATGCTTACCTATTTTCGAATATTACTCTCACAAGAAATATTACGCAAGCAAGAATTAAAGGCATGTCAAGAGGAAGATGGAACAGCAGAACCAGATTCTAAATTGAGCTAATCAAAAAATATTATCAGGTGAGGTGACCCCCTCACCTTTTTTTATTCCTATTTTTGCCAGAATAATAAGGTAATTGCTTTTAGCATTAAACAATTAATTTGGTATAACATGTACGCTTTAATTAAACGCTTCTTCTTTTTATTTGATCCTGAAAAAATCCATCACTTCACATTTAAACTTATCAAAACAACCCTTTCCATTCCTGGTGTTAAATCCCTCTGGAAAAAATGGTATGTCATAGAAGATAAAAAACTTGAAAGAGAATTGTTTGGATTGAAATTCAAAAACCCTGTTGGACTTGCCGCTGGATTTGATAAGAATGGCAAATTATTCAATGAACTTGAATATACAGGTTTTGGATTTGTTGAAGTAGGAACAGTTACACCTTTACCACAAGAAGGAAACCCGAAAAAACGTCTATTCCGCTTGGTAGAAGATGAGGCCATTATCAATAGAATGGGGTTCAACAATGATGGTTTAGAAGAATTGGTAAAGCAACTAAAAAACCGAAAAACTAACATTATTATTGGTGGAAACATTGGTAAAAATAAAATTACACCCAACGAAAATGCAGTTGACGATTATGTAAAGTGCTTTGATGCACTTTATAAATATGTCGATTACTTCGTTGTTAACGTAAGTTCACCCAATACACCAAATTTACGTGAGCTTCAAGACAAAGAACCCCTTACAGCATTGTTAAACACTCTTAAAAAGCTTAATGCAACAAAAAACATTCAGCGTCCAATTTTACTGAAAATAGCACCAGATTTAACCAATGAACAATTGGATGATATTATAGAAATTGTAACGACCACTAAAATTGATGGAATCATTGCTACAAATACTACAATTGACAGGTCAAATTTAAAAACAAAGAACGTTGAATCTATTGGTGCTGGTGGACTTTCTGGAAAACCTTTAACAAAAAGATCAACAGAAGTGATAAGGTATTTACATCACAACTCGAATGGAAGTTTCCCTATTATTGGGGTTGGAGGAATTCACTCTGCAAAAGATGCATTGGAGAAGTTTGAGGCAGGTGCTTCACTCGTTCAACTCTATACAGGATTCATCTATGAAGGACCAAAATTGATTCGTGAAATAAACGAAACACTTCTTAAATCATAAGCTTTTATTATATTCGTATTATGGAAAATTTAAAAATAATCGAGTGTCCTAGAGATGCCATGCAGGGAATTAAGGAGTTTATCCCAACGACAACTAAAATCAAATATATAAACGAACTTTTAAAGGTTGGTTTTGACACAATTGACTTTGGAAGTTTTGTTTCACCGAAAGCAATTCCTCAAATGAAAGATACGGCACTTCTTTTAGAGAATTTAGATCTTTCTACAACAAGTTCTAAATTATTGGCTATTGTGGCTAATGAAAGAGGAGCGCAGGACGCAGCAGCATTTGAACAAATTGATTATTTAGGATATCCATTTTCATTATCTGAAACTTTTCAACAACGCAATACGAATACTTCAATCGAAGGAAGTTTGGGCAGACTAGAAAGCATTCAAGAAATTGCAGCAAATTCCAACAAAAAACTTGTTGTTTATTTATCAATGGGCTTTGGAAATCCTTACGGTGATCCTTGGGATACGGAGACAGTTTTAAAATGGGCTGCTCGCTTGAACAAAGAAATGGGAATTGAAATTTTATCACTTTCAGATACAATAGGAGTTTCAGAACCCGGAACAATCACAAGTATTTTAAATGGTATAATGCCGGAACTTCCAAATGCTGAAATCGGAGTGCATTTACATACCACACCAGATACTTATCAAAGTAAAATAAAAGCTGCTTATGATGCTGGATGTCGTAGATTCGACGGTGCAATAAGAGGTTTTGGAGGTTGTCCGATGGCCAAAGATGAATTGGTAGGAAATATGCCTACTGAAAAAATGGTAAAATGGTTTACGGACAACAATATCCGTACGAACCTAAATCTGCAGGCTTTAGACAACGCAGTACAACAAAGCAATTACGTATTTTAAATACAATCCATAGCATGAAATTCTTTTTAGTTTTATTTTCCATTTTTACACTGTTTTCATCTGTTTACGGTCAAGAAATAACCGCTTTTGAATTGTCTAATTTCGATCGTTTAGTAGTTATCGGAAACTTTCCTATTGAAGTAATTCAATCAGATAAAAAAGAAGCAACTGTTCACAAAAAAGGAGATAAAGTAAATTTGGATAATCTGTCATTTTCTTATACTCAAAAAACGCTAACAATCAAATACAGCGGTAGTTTTGTTGAAGGAGTTGGCATTGAATTGACATTGTATCACCCTGGGTTAATAAATTCCATCGAAGCACGAAGAGGTGCTCAGATTAAAGTTAAAAATGCTGGGGTTTTTGCTTCTACCACAAGTTACAAAGCAGATTCTGGAGGAAAACTCGAAATTGACAATGTTCAAGCTCCTCTTGTAAAAGCAGAAGTAAGCAAAGGTGGTTCAATAAGTATAAATGGCGAAACTCCTATTTTCGAGCCGACGATTAAAACTGGTGGAACAATTGCTTCCGTGCGTTTAATTTCCCAAGAAGTGAATGCAAATATCACTTTTGGTGGCGAAATTATATGTGCTCCTATTCAAATTTTAAAAGCCAATGTGACGAGCGGTGGAACAATTAGTTATGTAGGAAATCCTGATGTGACGCAAAAAATAACATTAGGAGGAACAATTGAAAGAATATGAAACTGAAACTTATATCCATATCGATCATCTTTCTTTTATTCTCTTGTACTGAAGATGGAAAAAAAGACATTGATTCCACTCCTACTTCAAATGTGAAGGAGGGCATGGAGGAGTCTAGTGTTTTAGACGAAGAACTACCTAAGGGTTTTAAGCAAGACACTATTAAGACTGATGCTTTATTTACTATTGGTGGGTTTGATGATAAGCTATACTACGAACTTTTGATAGAAACGCATTTGTGTAACCCAAACTATTCAGATACTACAAGTAATGGTTCGACACCATGTAGCTCTCGTTTTTTCAGTTTCTACCCGTATAATCACAAAAGAAAAATAGAGGATGCTTTTCTTTTGCAAATTAAAGCAGGAGTAAATAATTATCCTTACCGTAGATTGCTGATTTTCGTTAGAGAAAAAGGAAAACTCGTTTTAATGAATGGTATTGTTGGTTATTTAGTTGAACGTATTTCTCGTCCCAATGATATCGATGATTTAATTGTGGCTGTCTTTGATGATCTAGGAAACGATAAATTTGATCGCTACGATGTTTTATTGAGGTACAAAGAAGGAAAATATCATTTTGTTGAGGCAATTGGAGATTTAAAAGGTACATTTGATACAGCTGACTTGAAGAAAAGAGCTTCAAAGGCAATACTAGAGCGTATTAACGAAAAAGAACTTATTTTTTGAAAAATGCAATTTTCATAACATCAATTCTTCTGCTTTCCTCGTGTACTAGCGAAAACACATTGCTTAACTCCTTCCCTATCCAGCTTTTACATGGAAATAGCGCGAAAGTTTGGGTGATTTCAAAATCTAGTAATCCCAACGATAAAGATGTTGCTGCCGTGAACAATTATCGAAAAAGTTTTATCTTTTATTCAAATCAAAGTTTTCGAGAACAGGAATTGATTCACCTAGGAAGTCAGGAAGGATTTATTGGAAGCTATACTGTCGATGAAGACAATCATGGAGAAATAACGCTCAACTTACGGTATAACAATAATGAGTACAGCTCTTTTATTATTCAATCCATAAGCAATACCTCTTTGTCGCTTATGAAATTACAAGAAGGTCATGACACTTGGGAATTCAAAAGTTTAAAACCACCGAAATTATGATTCTAATCGTCGATTGTGGATATACTTCGATTTACAAATTGGAAGATTTAGTAGATCAATACAGCGATTACAAGACTGTTCCAGTTTATGATATTGACTTCGACGAAATTCAAAAGCTAAATCCCAAAGGAGCTATAATTTCTCATGCTCACATTTCAATACATGAAACCAATGTAGATAAATACACTGAGAAAATTAGAGAAGTTCTAAAACTAGATATCCCAGTTTTAGGAATTGGTGTTGGACATCATCTTTTAGGTATTTGCTTTGACGCTCGCCCAGCCTATGAACCATATCGCAATGAATTGGTTGAAATTGGCATATTAGAAACAGAAGGAATATTTGATAAATTACCCTACGAAGTTCGACTGATAAAAGACAATGCAGGAACCATTTCTATTCCACCGGGATTCCAACTTTTAGCGAGTTCAGATTACAGCATCAACGAAGCCATGAAAAAACACGACAAGCCAATTTACGGAGTTCAATTTATTCCAGAAGTTTCTGGAAATCTTGGTGCAGTCATCATGGATAACTTTGTGAATATTTCTCTCCACAAACCCGATTGAATTCCACATAATTTAAGAACTTAGCAACTATGTTATTAAATCGCTTGTGGATAGGATTGTTTTTCTCAGCCTTGGCTGTTGGACTAGGGAAGTTGTTCTTCTTTGGCGACATGATGATTTTCAAGGAAATGGTCGATGCGCTATTCGAGAATGCTGAACTTGCATTTAAAATTGCCTTATTCCTAACTGGTGCATTATGTCTTTGGATGGGAATCATGGAAATCGGAGAAAAAGGAGGTGCTATTCGTATTTTAACACGCCTTGTCTCCCCTTTATTCGGTAAATTATTTCCTGATATTCCAAAAGACCACCCAGCCGTTGGTTCAATGATGATGAATTTTAGCGCAAATATGTTAGGACTCGACAATGCCGCTACTCCGCTTGGATTAAAAGCGATGGGACAATTGCAAGAACTCAATCCACAAAAGGACACAGCATCCAATGCACAAATTATGTTCTTGGTGATGAATACTTCTGGATTAACTATTATTCCGGTGAGTATTTTAGCTTATAGAAGTGGAGCGGGTTCAGCTTCTCCTTCAGAAGTTTTCCTGCCGATATTAATCTCCACATTTTTCGCTTCTTTGGTCGGATTAATGGCTGTTGCATTTAAACAGAAAATCAACTTACTCAACAAAACAATTTTAGCTTATTTAGGAACAATAACGGTTTTGATCGTTGGATTATTAATTTGGTTGTACAAAAACCCTGACATGGTAGAACCTGTTTCAAGTGTTGGAGGAAACTTACTCTTATTTTCAGTAATCATTATTTTTATTGTCCTCGGGATTCGAAAAAGAATCAATGTATACGAAGTGTTTATAGATGGTGCTAAAGGAGGATTTGATGTAGCTATTAAAATAGTTCCATATTTAGTAGCAATCCTTGTTGCCATTGGTGTCTTTAAAGCTTCTGGCGCAATGGAAATGCTTTTTGATGGAATACGCTACCTATTGAACCTTGCCCATGTTGTTAACACTGAATTTATCGAAGCACTGCCTACTGCATTTATGAAACCGTTTAGCGGTGGCGCAGCACGAGGAATGATGCTTGAAACCTTCGCAACACACGGAGTCGATTCTTTTGTTGCTAAAATGGCCGCTACCTTCCAAGGTTCTACTGAAACAACTTTTTATGTTTTAGCCGTTTATTTTGGTTCTGTTGGTATTAAAAAAACACGTTACGCTGCTGGTGCTGGACTACTTGCTGATGCTGCCGGAATAATTGCTGCAATATTCATTTCGTTCTTATTCTACACGTAATGAAAAAGCCAATTGACCAAATAATGCCTGAGGATGCCATTCCATTATTACTGAAAATTAGAAATCTAATTTTAGGGAATCAAAAACCAGATGGTTTCACCCGATTCATGTTCTCAGTTTCATTCTTTTCTTGGTTTATTCTCACAATGTGGAACGCAATTAGCTATTTCGTTTTGCTTACTTCAGATATTATAGAAGAAAATAAAGGCTTCTCCGTTAACGATGTTATCATTAAAAACGGACAAAACTTAGGCTTTAACGGAGAAGAATTCCTTGCATCAATAACAACATTCTACTTCAACAGTTTATTCGTTTGGTTATTCATCTTGATAGGAATCGTTTTAATGTACCGCAAAAAAAGCATCTACACATTCGTTGTCCTCGGTGGATTCATATTTCATTTTACATACATGTTTATCGTTCTCGGTTTCCAATATTTCATTGAAGACATCTCCTTTTTCGACAAAATTCTTTACGCAATATTGATTGGCATCACAATGATCCACTCCTTTCTTATGAACAAAGAGAAAAACGTTGAAGTAATTGATAATTGATTCATTTTGAGGCTAAGTTTCACATTTTTTATTCTCGTTTTTATTTGCTCAATCACTGTCAAAGCAATAGCTCAGAACAATATTGGTGTGAAGTTCTTTGGACTTAGCGTGCATCCAAAAGGGGAAAAAGAAAATGCTTTTTTGATGCCCAACAAATTAGATAAAAACGGATATCTAGTAATGAATTTTGGTGCAGAAGTGACGTACGAAAAATTCATTTACCAAGATCTTCTCTCCGTAAAAGTTATACAAGCCTTATATTCCGATTGCGCTGCAAGACTCGGTGGATTCAGTCACATTGGAATTAGAGCCAAAATCTTCAAACTGGGAAAACACAGTCTATATGGAGGAATTGGCCCTACCTTGGTTTTTAGAAAAAACTGGCTAGACCTAGACGGATACATTAATCCAAATCGTTTCATAGGAGGTCCTGAGAACAAATACCAACACCTGTTCCTCTGGTACGGTGGAGAATTTGAATACAAATACCAAATGAACCAAAAGCTGGATTTTGCAGTCTCTTTTGTCCCTGGATATCCCGATTTAATGAGCTTGGCCTTTGGAGTGAGTTTGAGGATGAGTGCTAAACATGATTAATTGTTAATTTAAAAATTCGTAATTCGTAATTCGTAATTCGTAATTCGTAATTCGTAATTAATCAATGCTTACACTATATTTATAGAAATTCTAAACACTATGCCGCAGAATAGAATTCGTAAAACGTTACTTTTTACCCTTACGATTCCCTTACTTGCTTTGGCGATGTATTTCGCATACAATGTATATAAGGATTCAATTAAAAGATCTGAAATCAAAGACGATTATAGTACGCTGAACTATGTGAACAAAGGAATGTTGTCTGTTACAGCTTGGAAAACAGCACTGACAAACATTGTTGAACATCAAATTACGGATTTTGAATTAACTAAAAGTCAAGATAGTTTATTGCATCTACAATTAACAGAATTGATTAGAAACTTAGTAGATAAAGCCGACAGCACAATTAAAACTAATGACAAAGGTTTTAAAAACAAAATAAGAAAATGGGCTGTAAAAGCATTTGTAAATCCTGAAGAAATTAAAGCTAGAGCTCCGCAGTTTAGTCGTTCGATTATTGACGAAGTAACAAAAGAAAAAAGTAAGGAACGAATGAAAGCCTTGGCAATTAGTAAATTTAATGAGTTTGCTGAAGAAACCTATGACAGAGCCGATTCACTTGAAGTTAGAGCTGTTTATGAAAAATATGAAATCGCACTTGGGGAGGATATAAATTCGTTTTTAATGACGAAAGCCAGAAAGCTAGAAATTAAAAACTACAAAGAAGCATTCCTCATTTTAGGAATTGTTGCCATCTTCCTCCTTCTATGGATTTTTGTTTTCAAATATATTGAATTACAAAAACCATTATTTTTCGTATCCGTTATATTGGCAATTATAGTTTTACTTGCCGGTCTAACAAGCGCCATGATTGAAATCGATGCCAGAATAAATCAAGTTGACTTTATGCTTCTAGGCGAACATGTGGTTTTTAAAGATCAAGTGATTTTCTACCAAAGTAAAAGCATTCTTCAGTTGGTAAATATACTCTTGCAAACCGGAAAAGTAGATTCCATTTTAGTGGGTATTTTGGTTCTTGGATTTAGTGTTATCCTACCGATTACAAAATTATTATCTACACAGATCTATCTGTTTGGTAAAAATATATGGCAATCAAATAAATTAATTTATTGGCTGGCATTCAAATCTGGAAAATGGTCTATGGCTGATGTTATGGTGGTGGCAATTTTTATGGCTTATGTTGGTTTCAATGGAATTTTAGAAGACCAAATGGAATACCTAAATGTTCAATCAGAATCCATGAATAGTATTGCTACAAACAATACCTCATTACAACCGGGTTATCTCCTATTCATAGCTTATGTTCTCTACGGATTGATTTTAGCAGCTATCCTAAAACAAATTATAAATAAACAAGAGAAAAGAAGTATATAGTCAATTACGAATTAATAATTACGAATAATTCATCACTCATATTTTCATCATTTATAATTACCTTGTAACTTTTAGAAGAGTTAATCGTCCTACTAATAGATTTGAATTCGTATTTCCTAAATGAATAATTCGTAATTGGACAAAAAAGACTACCATAGCGCCGCAAACAATTTCAGTGATGGATTATATCGCTTTGCAATTAAACTTTGCAAAGACGAGGCTTTGGCGCAGGATTTAGTTCAAGATGCTTTCGAGAAAGTGTGGATTAAAAAAGAAACTATTCAAGCAGAAAAAGTGAAATCCTATTTATTCAGAACAGTTTTCAATCAATTTTTGGATGGAAAAAAACGAAATAAAGTTGTTTCAATTGAAGAGTATCATTCCGATCCAGTTTTTTATCCAGAATCGTGTGATTTAAAAGAAGTTTTAAATATGGCTTTGGCAACGCTTCCTGCAATTCAGAAATCAGCTCTACTTTTACGCGATTATGAAGGATATAATTATGATGAAATTGGTGAAATTTTGGAACTTAATCCTTCCCAAGTCAAAGTTTATATTTATAGAGCAAGAAAACAATTACAGAAATATATTGGAAAACTAGAATCAGTAATATAATGGAAATCAACAAAAATAATTACGAAGCATTTCTCCTTGATTTATGGGAGGGCACTCTTTCTGAGGAAAGAAAAGTCTTGCTTTATAATTTTTTGGATGAACATCCTGAACTAAATGAAGATGATTCACTAAACCTTTTATCGAACATTTCTATTGCTGTACCTGAACTTGAATTCGATAAATCTTCAATAGACTTTGATCAAATCAATACTAAAAATTATGAATTCTTTTTTATCGCCTATGCTGAAGGAGATTTATCAAAAGAAGAAATGATTTCAGTTGATGAATTTTTAAAGGAGAATCCTTCCTTAGCTCTAAAATTTGAGCAGTTTAACAAATCTAAATTACCAAATGAAACAATTCTATTTCCGAATAAAGGGAAATTGCTATTAGGTAAAACAAATGCAATTCCTAATCGATCAAAGCACTGGTTTATTGGACTTGTAGCCGCTTCTATTGCGTTATTATTTTGGATTACATCACCCTTTCAGAATACTCCATCAAAATACACAATGACACAATCCGATGATCTTATCATTGAAAAGCACATTGATGATTCTTCAAGAGCTGAAACAAAAACTCCAATTATCAATTTAGAAAATAAGATTGTTGAACAAATAAATTCAAATAATCTCAAACCTGATAAAATCTCAAAATCAGAACAATCTAAAGTTGAGGAGATTGAAAACATTGAGAAAACCGAGAAACCAATTAAAAAAGAGGATCAAAAAGCAAATAATTCTAAACAGGAAAAGCGAGACCACACTCCTACTTCTCCTAGGCAAACAGATTTAGTTGCAGAAATAAAAATAGAGACTAATAATTTACCAGATCCTGTAACTTCAATAGCCTCAGTTAGAAAAACAGATGAGGAAAACCTCGTTTATCCTTCAATAAATAAAAAAGAAAAGAGCACAACAATTGTTGATTTAACAGCATCTTACCTTCAACGTAAAAATGTTCTTAACGAAGAGCGCAAACCAGATTTTAAAGGGATTTTGAACAATACATTTTCACATGTCAATGAAAACAAGAAACCAATAATTATTACATATGAAGATTCCAACATTAAAACACGAATTTTTCAGTTTGGAGATTTAAAAATCAAGCATAAAACAAAAATATAATTTTCAATTGTAACAAATCAAACGGTTAATCGTCCTACAGTTAAACAAAACCAAATAATATGAAAAACACATTTACATTTTTACTCGCAGTTTCATTAGCGGCTTTTTCTTTTGGACAAAATGAGAAAGAACAAGAAATTACAACAATTTCCTTTAAAGGAAAAGTTATTACCATCACTTCTTCAGATGGCGAAAAAGACACCACCATTGTTTTAAATGATGACAAGGAGAAAAAAAGTGAAAAATGGGACGTTAATCAATGGAGAGGAATAGAATTTGGCGTAAACGGATTTTTTACATCTGAGGCCTTCAATATAAATAATGATCCAACAAACGTTTATTTAGAATTAGATTATGCGAAGAGTTTTATGCTTAATTTGAATCTATTTGAATTTAATACCCGAATAGGAACAGAGAAATTAAGATTCTACACAGGATTAGGTTTCCGTTTCAATAGATATGCATTTAAGTCTACAAACTCAACATTATCCTACAACGATACGAGTATTTTTTATGCAGTTGATAGCACGAAAACGTTTGACAAAAATTACTTAAACGCTTCCTATATTTCAGCTCCACTTTTCTTAACTTTTATGCCAGGAAATGATCCAGATAAAAGTTTTCATATATCGGCAGGAGCAATTGTCAATTATAGGATAGGTTCAAGAATAAAACAAAAATATGTTTCAAATGATCAGAAAAGAAAAGACATAGAAAAAGGACATTATCATTTGAATCCATTCCTTATCGATGCAAGCGTTCGTGTGGGTGTTGGAGACTTTAGTGTCTACGCTAATTATGGTTTAAACAGCTTATTTGAATCAGGTAAAGGCCCAGATAACAAACCATTTTCTTTGGGATTAAGTTGGACTTTTTAAGATTATTACAATCTGAAAGGAAATTCGTAGTTTTCAATTATTTTAGAATCCTCCTAGGTTAACGCATTTCATCACGTTGAGATTTTGAAGTAAGTTTTTGTAATTCAACTCTGAGTGCAGAATATGACTATAATTCATGATGAGTCGTGACTTTTTATCACAAATGGTACTTTACAATGAATTGTTAAATTACCATTTGCAAGGGATGACAGGGCTAACAGTGATGGTTCAATCACGTAACTATCATCCTACTATTAATACAATCTTTGATTTTATTAATAGTAGGATCTCTTCTTTTCATCGCTTTACTGGTAAACATCCCGATAAGGATTTATTTCTAAAATAATTCTAAAAGCTCATCAATATCTCTCAACTTGTATCTAAACTGAGTTTGATTTGAATAACTGCGTTTAATATCTCGTAAATATTTTTTAATAATAACAGTATTCGGAGAAGGTTCGAACTGTGCTCTACTTTGCGGCAATCCTTCAGAAAGGTAAGCCTCTTTCAATTGTTGGGGATCAATAATTAAACCTTTTGTGCCCACATCAATATAAAAAAGTACTCCGTTGTTATCAATTCCCCAATCCAAAACTGGTAGTAAATTGTCTTTGTCCATATATGCCAAAATAAACGGCGCTCTATTATTCATAGTAGTCACACCGTAAATTGGAATATCTAATGACTGCGCAACCATACTGTATATCAATCCAAGAGAAATGTCTGTTCCTTCCTTACTCTCCATTACAGAGTTTACGAAAATATCAAAAGGAGAATGTGGTACTTCATTCACTCTAACAAAGTCAAAAACATCGAAAAACACTCTATTAAGTGCATCAACTTTTTCAAAACTCGTTTGACGAGAATTGATTTCCATCCAACATTTATGTCTTAAACTTTGAAATTTCGAGGTAAATTCTTCAATCGTTAAATCTGGAAACTGATAGTTACAAATCGTATAAACAGCTTGCATCAGGTTCTTATCCTCCGATTTCAGCCAATTGTGTAAAGTGTTTTTTACTCTGCGAAAACGCAAAGCATCTAAAACAATTAAAATATTCTCTAACTGAATGGGATGAACAAAACAATCATCTTCTAAACGCTCTAAACTTGGAATGATATCATCTCCATACTCCATTAACTTCCCCATCGCATGTTCCACAACCATTTGGTCTGGATCATCCATCAGTTTAATTAAGGCGTGTATAGAAGTTTTTGTTATCACATTACAAAGATAGAGCAGAATGTCCTGTGATATTTCAATATGTCAACTTGTTATAAAAAATCAAATGTTAATACTCCTAAAAAGTCAATTACGAATTAATAATATTCAATTACGAATTGCTGAAGAGACCTAGTTTATTTATCAAAACTATTTAATAATCCTCCTTTAAACTCAATTTAACTTATTTAGGTTCTTAGGTACATAACCTTTGAGATTCTTAATTCGCTTTGTTGAGAGCTAATGCCTTTAGTAATTAATTGTACACAATTGGTAATTCGTAATTTTCCAATTCGTATTCCGATAACCATCGGAACGTATATGTATAAAATTCGTAATTTTGCAGCATGAGAATCGATATTTTAACAGTTGTTCCTGATCTATTGGAAAGCCCTTTTAGTCATTCTATAATGCAACGCGCTAAAGACAAAGGCTTGGCGGAAGTACATATTCACAACATTCGTGATTACTCTACAGATAAACACAAAAACGTTGATGATTATCAATACGGCGGAGGAGCTGGAATGGTGATGTCTATTCAACCCATCGCAGCATGTATTGAAGAACTTCAATCTCAAAGAGAATACGACGAAATTATATACATGACACCTGATGGTGAGCTTTTTGAACAATCTACTGCCAATCAATTGAGCAGAGTCAAAAATATCATCTTATTGTGCGGTCACTATAAAGGCGTAGACGAACGTGTAAGAGAATTGTTTATCACCAAAGAAATTTCAATTGGATCCTATGTTCTTTCTGGAGGAGAATTAGCTGCCGCTGTTGTTGCAGACAGTATTATCCGCTTATTACCAGGCGTTTTAAATGACGAAACCTCTGCTTTAACAGATAGTTTCCAAGATAACTTACTTTCTCCTCCAATTTATACCCGTCCGGCAGATTATAAAGGACTAAAAGTGCCTGAGGTTTTATTGTCTGGAAACTTTAAAAAAATTGAAGAATACAGAGAGCAAGAAGCCTATAAGAGAACGAAAGAGCGCAGACCAGATATTTTAGATTCCGAGTAAAAATCGAATTAGAATCATTAAAACATACCTTTAAAACTTAATTAAGTTAAAAGAATTCTACAAAATCAGTTTTTTAAAATAGTTTGTGTTACTTTTGCTTTAACTATGATTGTATCTATGCTTAATATTAACCGTTATTCTTTATACAATTCATTTTCAATATTATAATATTAGAGTCAAGCCACATAAGTATTCTAGATGATAAGTAATAAAAGAATTTAATAATGAACTTTGTAATCTATACCGCCCTTTTATTTATTTTCTCCTTTCTTACATGTAATTATTTAACACCTAAGATAAGAGCTTTGATGTTGAGTAAAAACTTAGCAGCACAACCAAACAATCGTTCTTCCCACGATGTGCCAACTCCCAACCTAGGTGGAATAGCATTCTATGTTGTACTCATGATATCCTTTTATTTTATTGCCTCTTCTAAGTATTTTATAGCAAATGGAGGAAATGAACTTTATGACCCAAGTAATATTATTATCGCTTTAATTCCTGGACTAACAATTCTATTTATTGTAGGATTGAAAGACGATATCTTAGCATTAGCTCCTCTATCAAAGCTTCTTGCGCAAGGTTTGGCTTCCGTTTTATTTGTTTACCACTACAGCAAAACCATTAATACTTTATATGGCTTTATGGGAATTGAGGATTTAAGTCCAATTCTGGCTGGAGCAATTGCAGTGTTTATACTCGTAGCAGTAATTAATGCTATTAACCTAATAGATGGAATTGATGGATTAGCAGCTTCTGTTTCTATTATCATGTTTGGTGCTTTTGGACTTGCTTTCTATACCATCAACCACATATTTCTATTCTCTGTTTGTATAGTAATGATCGGAACTTTACTTGCTTATTTAAGGTTTAACCTTTCTCCAACTCAGAAAATATTCATGGGCGACACAGGGTCGATGATTCTTGGATTTATGCTTGGAGTTATGGCAATATCATTTCTTTCGCTAGACCCAGCTGATTTAGCAAAACTGCCAATTCGCGGAGAAAACTTGCCTATCGTTACAGGAGCAATTCTAATTATTCCGTTTTTTGACACGGTACGCGTTTTTCTTATTCGTATTTTTAGAAAACAAAATCCATTTAAACCAGACAGGTCACACATTCATCATATAATAATCGATAAGTTTAATATCTCTCATCGAAAAGCAAGTTTCGTTCTTGGAGTTTCAAATTTTCTTGTAATCATCCTAATTTCATTCCTAGCAATAACAACAAGTAATTGGATATTACTAATGCTTTTTGTTAGTCTTTTATTGGTAGTAAGTCTATTCTTCTTCATTATCAATAAATCTGGATGGTTCTTAAAAATCAAAAACAGAAATAGCAGAAAGCAAAATTCTAATTCAGCCTCAGCACCTAATTCTGCTTCAACTTCGATTTAGGAAAATATTCTTAGAAAAGCTGACCAAGAAATGAAATCATACGACTTCAGCTTATTCTTTTTAAAATAGGCAAAACTATGCCTTCGCTAATCTTTAGGGTATAGCATGTTATTCCTGAAACTATAGAATTATCTTAAAACTTCATCAAAAACCAGTCATTGGATGATAGATCAAGGCCCTAAACTCTATCTTCCAATTAAAAATCATGTTTAAATAAATAGAATATTTTATTCTTTGTTCAACTTATGCTGTTTTCTGAAAACATTTATTTAGTTTCTAAACATCAAAAATTAAAACATTTAAATCTAATGTATTGTAAAGTCTAATTTGATTTTAAATAAAGCCAAACACCTATCTCTTAAGCATTAAATAAGTTACTAGAAGTTAGTGACTCCTAATCATGATATTTAAAACTATAATAAGATCTGATTAATATGACTGTAGCAGATAAAAAGAACCCGAAGAAGAAAAACACTGCACAACGTCTAATATATCCTTTAATTCCTTCATCAGGCTGAATTTCCGAGGGTGTAAGCGATAAATAACTAGTACTAAATGGACTATTGTGAATATGGCTTAAATCGCCATCCATTCCATTCTCATTCAGTTTAGAAAGCAATAATTTTTTTCTATTTAAATTATTTTCCAAAACTTTTAATTGAAGCTCTTCTATTGACAAAACAGCTCGTTGATAATATTCACTTCCTTTTTCTTCATTGAGAAGCATTGAAATAATCAACCCTTTCTCTCCACCAACCATATTGCTCAATATATTACTATTGGCAAGATCGTTAATTGCTTGTTTTCCTGTACTAGCTCCAGAATTTGATTCAATTATCTCTTCAATACTTTTAATCAATTCCCTTTTTGATGTGATATCAAAAGTTAAACTCTCTATAGAAATATTTAAATCAGCAATAAAGAATTTGTACATATCTTTTTGAATTTCATAATCCGTTTGTTTTAAAAAGGTTTTTATCAACTCATCTGAAACTTCAACTAATCTATCGTATTCTCTTCCTGAAACGTTTAACTCGAACTTATCGGAGTAGAATACTTCTGTACTATTTGGTGGGATATTTACTTTATTTTCTCTAATTTCAATCTTGTAATCATCAGGATTAGAAACACCAATCTTAGTGATAACACTGTCCTTAAACTTCCTCAAACCCAGAGTAGCCAAATAATTCATCGGATCTTGAGTTTTCATTTGATACCCCCCGTAGGCAGTCTGAACCCTACTACTTAAGGCAATTGAAAAATATGATTTGGCAATATAAGTTTTGGGTACAATCACGAAATACAAAAGTCCTATTAGCAAGAAAACACTACTCGTAACCAGAATTGTTTTCCAGTTTTTTATTAAGATGTAAAAAAAATCAAAATCTTTTTTGGAGCTGGTTTTATTCGGATTATTATTCATTTAATTTGATTTTTTGCTACAATTATAATCAATATTTGCAAAATGAAGCCTTTTAATACTCTATAATATTTTTCAAAAGCCTTGTTTCATAGTTTAAAACAAGAACTCAATTTCGTTTTAGCCTGTATTATTAATGAACACGAAGTCTCAGCGAAGCTAATTTAATTTCATACAGCTTCTAGACATCGAACTTTGCAGATATAGTATTCTATTTCAATAAGTTCGTAACGCAGAAGATGTGGGAAAGGAAATCAAGAAATACCCAATTTTGAGAAAGTAGACTTTCTCAAAACAAACCCGTAACCAATTGAAGTTTAGATTTCTAGTTAAATACTGAGTGTTTCGGTGAATAATGCAGGTAAGTATTTGCACCGTTGGAAACATTAGTCTGGTTTATGAACTTAGGGGATGAGTACTATTAGTGTAAAAAACCAAAACAACGGTCCAATGAAGTAAAATGCTTCCTCTTCTTTTAATTGCTACTAAAGCTAATTTATTTATATTCGCAACTATTCAATTTTTATGCAACTTCACGGGCATTTATCAATATTTTGATGGGATTCTCGAGGGCGAAGCCATAAAAAAAAGTAAATCTAAATCAATTAATTAAGGATATGAAAGGTATTATTTTAGCAGGAGGTTCAGGAACAAGATTGCATCCACTTACCCATGTGGTAAGCAAGCAATTACTTCCTATATATGACAAACCAATGATTTACTACCCATTATCTGTTCTCATGCTCGCAGGAATAAGAGAAATTCTTGTTATTTCAACTCCCCATGATTTACCAAATTTCGAACGATTATTAGGGGACGGAAGTAGATTTGGAATAAAACTATCTTATAAAGAACAACCTAGTCCAGATGGATTAGCACAAGCTTTTTTACTTGGAGAAGACTTCATAGGAAACGATGATGTTTGCCTTGTGTTAGGCGACAACATCTTCTATGGCGCTGGATTAAATAAAGTTTTAAACGAAGCAATTGCAACGGTGAAGAATGAACAAAAAGCTGTCATTTTTGGCAATTTTGTTTCCGACCCAGAAAGATATGGCGTGGCTGAATTTGATGAAAATAAAAATGTAATCAGCATTGAAGAAAAACCAGAAAAACCCAAATCTAACTTTGCTGTTGTTGGACTTTACTTCTACCCTAACTCAGTTATAGAAATAGCAAAACAAGTAAAACCGTCCAACAGAGGAGAACTTGAAATAACCTCAGTGAATCAAGACTATTTAAAACAAGGAAACTTGAAAATGCAATTCTTAAGCAGAGGTTATGCATGGTTAGACACAGGAACTCACGAAGCATTAACAGAGGCTACAGAGTTTGTGAAGGCAATAGAAAAACGAACAGGATTAAAAATTGCATGCTTGGAAGAGATCGCTTACAACAGCAAATGGATTACCAAAGAAAATCTTCTTCAACAAATTGAGGGAATGAAAGGTAATTATTTTGAATATCTTCGAAAGCTAACAAACAGCTAAATGTCTTTAAAAAAGAGAACTTTTTCAGGGATAGTCTGGACGTTAATCGATACCTTTTTCATTCGGGTGCTATCTTTTCTTGCCATGCTGTTACTAGCGCGTTGGCTAGGTCCGAAAGAATTTGGATTGGTAGGAATGATATCTGTATTTATTGCTCTTGGGAAAGTAATTAGTGACAGCGGAATGACTGAGTCATTAATTAGAACCAAAAACGCCGATAATAAAGACTATTCTACTTTATTCTACATGAATATTGCTTCGAGTTTATTCGTTTATGTAATTGTCTATCTCTCTGCTCCTGCTATTGCAGATTTTTTCAACCAGAAAATCCTGGTTGATGTCATAAGAATGTATTGTCTCATATTCATAATCATAGCGTTTTCAGCAATTCAATTGACGCTTTTGAATAAGAACATGGAGTTCAAGAAAATCACCTTAATAAATGCTCCGAGTACAATTAGTGGAATTGCGGTTGGTTTGTTTTTAGGATACAACGATTACGGAGTTTGGAGCATCGTATGGATGTATCTAACTACTGAAATTGTTCGAGGGATATTGCTTTGGCTTTCTTCAAAATGGCAACCATTGTTTCTATTCTCTAAAGAAAAAATGAAAATTCATTTTGGTTTTGGATATAAACTGATGCTTTCGAGCGTTTTTCACAACGTTTTCCAAAATATATACAATATCATAATTGGAAAGTATTATAGCCCTCAGGCCTTAGGATACTTCGAACGTTCGAAGCAATTTGCAACCTATCCATCAGAAACATTAACGGGTGTTATTAATAAAGTCACCTATCCATTATTATCAAGTATTCAGGACGATAAAAACAAATTAGAATACCTTTACAAGAAACTCATTAGGGTTTCATTTTATTTTATAGCACCTCTAATGCTAGGTACTGCGGCTGTTGCAGAACCTCTTTTCGATTTGATTTTAGGTAAAGAATGGCTTCCAGCTGTTATTTACTTCCAAATATTATGTCTAGCACTTATACTTTTCCCTGTTCAGTCTTTCAATTTAAACATTCTAAAAGTTTATGGACGAAGTGATTTATTCTTAAAAATTGAACTAATCAAAAATGGAATAACTCTATTGGCTATACTAGCGACTTTCAAATTTGGAATTATTGGGCTTTTATGGGGGACAGTTGCCGCTTCATTTGCTACTTTAGGCGTAATTATGTTTTATTCTAGTAAACTGATTAACTACCCTATTTTTAGCCAAATAAAAGACATGGTTTTCACAGCCATCATGACGCTTATAATGGCACTTGGAATGGCTACTTTATATTATCAATTATTGGAATTTAGTTTGATTTTACAAATATTCATCCCTGCTATTGCAGGAGCAATGTTTTATATGATCGTAAGTTATATCAATAAAAAAAGTCCTTTGCATGATGCAATTTGGCTTATTAAAAATAGAAATAAGTAATTATGTTTCTATTAATAGTCATAATGTTCAGCATATTTTTCGTCCCTACATTTAATTTTATAGGCATCCCAATAAGAATTGAAGATTTTCTAATTATTTGGATGCTTATAGCTTTTGGGAATGAAATAAAAATGAAAGACAAGCATTTTACCTTGCTTATTAAGTTTTTAATTATCTTTATTTTCTTCAATCTCGTTAGTATTTCCATTTATAAATTAGAAGGTTATAATATCAGCTTTAGAGATTTGAATACTGTTCTGTTGTATTTAAAATCCATGGTCGTATTATATGTCGGTTATATCATGGCTCGAAAATTTGAATACACCTCTGATAATTCTATTCTTCTGCCCATTTGTATTGTTCTAGGCCTTTCCTCACTTGTTGCTATGGTTCAGTATTTCGACCTCCTCAACATGGGAAGAGAAATGTATCTTATTTATGGAAATGAAGACCACATTAAATATGGAGTCACTCGTGCAGTTGGAACCTTGAGTAATCCAAATCATGCGGCATACTATCATGGAGTTGGGTTTGTGCTGAGTCTAAATCTTTTCGCCCAAACAAAATGGGGTAAATTCCTGAAATATATCTTGGTACTATTTTGCTTATTGGGTGTACTTTTAACTTTTTCCCGTACAGGTATGGCAGCGCTTTTTATAGTTTGGTTTGCTGTTTTAATTTTACAAAAAAAAGTTAAAGCGGTCGTCGCTATTTCAATGATGTTATTGGTTATCTATGTATTTTTCATCGACAAAATAGTTGAAGGAACCCGATTTGCTATAATTTTACAGCAAGATTCTATGGGGCTAACAAGTTTTGGTAACCGTTCCACTTTAATTTGGAACATCAGATTAGAAGATTTTTTTATTCACCCTTTCTTTGGTATTGGTCCAGCGAAAAGCCTTGAAAGTGGCACTATTTACGGCTCCACTATCTATGATAACACTTACTTTCTTTTATTAATCACATCAGGATTAGTAGGCTTCGTGTTTTATACCCTATTCATCTTCAGCTCCTTGATTTATTTCATTAAAAACAATATAGGGCAAGCCTCTCGACTAAACATCGCATACATAGGAGTTTTGATATTCACATTAGTATTTTTCATCAGCACAGATTTAATTTGGGATATTAAGTTTGTTTCCTTTTTCTATCTTATGTTAGGAATATTTTGTGCAGTTTATACATCAAAAAATGACCCTCTAAATGAAACCATTAATTAGCATTCAAATACTTAATTGGAATAGAGCTGATGAAACAGTTCGTGCGATTCACAGCGCTCTAAATCAAACTTATTCGAATATTGAAGTAGTTATTATAGACAATGGTTCTACTGATCATTCTATATCTTTAATTTCTTCCACTTTTCCTGAATTAAAAATTGTTGAACTGGATAAAAATTATGGCTGTCCAGATGGCAGAAATAAAGGGATAGAGCATTGTAACGGAGAGTTTATTTTCTATTTAGATAATGATGGAGTCCTGCACAAAGATGCAGTAGAAAAAGCCTATAACATTATCAAAGAAGATGAGCAAATTGCAATAATTGCAGGAATTGTATATGACTTTAATAGTCCAGACGAGATTGATACCTCAATCACACCAAGGTCTACCAAAAAATATGAATTTGCAAATTTCCAAGGCGGAATCTGTATGCATAGAAAGTCAATTTACGACAAAATTGGTAAATATCCTCAACATTTTTTCTATGGAGGTGAAGAATGGTATTTAACCTGTAAAGTGCTTGATAATGATTGGAAAATTATAAAAGATGAATCAATTATTTTATGGCACAAAAGAAGTGATGTTGCAAGAGACCGAAGAACTGAATTATTAAATCAATACTACAATAAATTGTATGTATGCATCACGCTCTACCCGATAAAATATGCGGTTATGTTTATGCTTTACTTTCCGATTCAATACCTAAAGTATTCGAAATTGGAAAATATTGGTGGTATATTTAAAAAAAGCCTTTGGAATAGATATATACCAACGGTTAGAAAAGCATTCAAAGACAGGGATCAACCCATAAAAATGTCTACATATATTAAACTGAAAAAGAGCTAATTTCCTTTTCAATCAATACATATTTTACAAAAATGATTCTCCACATTACCAACGATTTCGCAAATTCTGCTGTCTATAAAAACTTGATTTCCAATCTTGATAAAAATGGAATTGAACAGATTGTTTATACCCCAGTGAAAAGCGAAAAAAGTATTGGCGGAAATCTAATCCATTTAAAAGAAGATAATTCTAGAATTATCTACAGCAACATCCTAAATATACATCTGGATAGGGTTCTATTTAATGTCAAAATCAAGAAAATTTACAATGATATTTCCGAGAAATTAGATTTCAAGAATATCTCGTGTATTCATGCACACACTTGGTTTAGTGATGGAGCAGTTGCTTTAAAGTTACATAAAGAACACAATATTCCTTACATTATTGCTGTACGAGGATCCGACTTAAATCAATTTTGGAAATTACCTCACTTAAAAAAACAAGGTCTCGAGATATTAAGTCATGCAACGAAGATCGTTTTTATTACTCCAAGGTATAAAGAGCGATTTCTTGAAATTGATAAAATCAAAAATTTAGGTCAAAAAATAAATGAAAAATCTATTGTTATTCACAATGGTTTAGACCCTTATTGGTTAAGGAATATTGAACCTCGTAAAACGAAGATTAATATCCCTATCCACCTTCTATACATTGGTGTTTTTACAGAGACAAAAAACGTTGTTAAACTGATAAAAGCTGTTGAAAAACTGGTCAAAATGGGCGTAAATTGTAAATTAACATTCATTGGTGGTGGTGGAAAACAAGAAAAAGAAATTATTAAAAGAACAGCCCACAAAGCTCACTTTGGTTTTCTTGGGAAAATTTACGATAAAGATCAGTTAAAAGAAATTTATAAGAAAACAGACATTTTTGCAATGACTTCCATTCGTGAAACATTTGGTTTGGTATACGGAGAAGCACTTTCCCAGGGTGTTCCTGTACTTTATTCTGAAAACGAGGGAATCGATGGTGTTTACAAAGAAAACATCGGTGTAGCTGTCAATCCAAGGTCCGTTATATCAATTGCAGAAGGAATTCAAAAGATGATTGACAAATACGATCAATTTGACTTTGAGCCTCAAGAAATTGTTAAACAACTTAATTGGGAAAAAATTGCCGAAAGATATATTGAGTTGTATAAATCAATCCAATCTACTATGGACAAGTAAATAATTAGAAGTTCAATAATTAATTTATTTTGAAATTTCGGCTCTATATGGATTTGTGTGGGTGCAATTGAATAATGAATTTATATCACTTTCATTTACATTAAAAAGTCACGACTCATTATGAATTATAGTCATGTTCTGCATTCAGAGTTGAATTACAAAAACTTACTTCAAAATCTCAACGTGATGAAATGCGTTAACCTAAATCGTTACTTCAGGAATAATACATATTCAAATTGTGCCGTCCTTTCAGATACTAAAATCGACTCATCCTATCCATCCCTAGGACTTACGTCCTAGGTTGTTGCGTACCATCCCGTTGGGATTTTGAAGTGATTCTTCCAAAAAAAGAGTCTGAAAGGACGAAATGCGTTAACCTAGGAGGTAACTCCTAGGCTTATTAATAAAGAAATCAATAAAGTATCTGAAAGGACGGTACATACTGTACTTTTCCAGAGTAAAGCTTTTCCAGAGTAAATTCCCATTTAAAAGCAAGATTAGAGTTTAAAAAACTTTTCTTGGCAAAGTGGATATGGATCGTTTTCAGTAAATCCTACTGAAACGGATATAGTTATAAATTATATTCGTAATCAACATATCCATCATAAAAAGAAGACTTATAAAGAAGAGTATCTTGCGTTTTTAAAGAAATACAAAGTTGATTATGATGAAAGGTATTTATGGGATTGGAATTAGGATCACTTTGAGATAATAGATATTCCTTTTCGAATTAAATCGACCGTCAGCCGACGGACTTTTTCAATATACCCACACAGAATCATATAGAACCGAAAGTTTCAAATCAATTTCAAATTCATCTAATCCAAAAGAAATAACTAATTTTACATGCGATTACATAAATTAAAACATTCCATAAACAATAAATTTTAATGCCTAAAATCTCAATAATCTGTCCAACGTATAACGAAGAAAAATACATCGGTAAATGTATTCTTTCAATGCTTTCTCAAGATATTGAGTTAACAGATATTGAATTGCTTTTTGTTGATGGAAGAAGCACAGATAAGACCCGTGAGATTATAAAAACATATCAAAACACGCATCAATTCATTCATCTTATCGACAATCCAGAAAGAACAGTTCCTTATGCAATGAACTATGGTATCAAAGCGGCAAAAGGTGATATAATTATGAGAATTGATGCACATGCTCACTTTGAACCTAATTATGTTTCTGTTTTAAGTAAGGCTTTAATTAAACTTAATGCCACAAACGTTGGAGCTGCTTGTAAAACTGATGTCATTAATAAAACCCCAAAAAGTTTGGCCATCCGAGAGGTATTGAGTAATAAATTTGGTGTCGGAAATTCATTATTTCGACTTGGAATTGACAAAGTAACTGTCGCTGATACCGTTCCTTTTGGTTGTTATAAAAAAGAGGTTTTCGAAGAATATGGTTTGTATAATCCTAAATTAACTAGAAATCAAGACATTGAATTAAACAAAAGGATTTTAAGAAATGGAGGAACAATTTATCTTGTTCCAGATACTTTTTGCACTTATTATGCCCGAGAAAACTTCACAGATTTAGCAAAAAACAATTTTCAAAATGGAAAATGGAATATCCTAATGATGAAATATACCAAAAACTTAGATTCTTTATCTATTCGCCATTTTATTCCTTTCATTTTTGTGATGTCGATGATTATTCCAATACTCTTTAGTTTATTTTGGTTTCCATTCATCTGGCTTTCCATTATTTCATTGATGGCTTATGCTTTTCTAATCAGTAGTATCAGTGCGAAAATTTCAACTAAAAAAGAACTCGATTTTACTTCTTTAACTCTTGCTTTCTTCACCCTACATTTTTCGTATGGAATGGGTTCATTGATCGGATTAATTCAACTTATCACTAAAAAGAAATGATTCTTAAACGCATAATAGATTTCTTCTTGGCTTTATTTGGACTCTTGCTAATTTGGCCTGTTTTGCTTTTTGTTGCCATCCTTATTAAGATCAAAATGCCTGGCGGACCTGCGTTTTTCAAGCAGCAACGTGTTGGACAAAATGGAAAATTATTTACCATGATAAAATTCCGATCTATGTCTGTATCTCATAGCGGCTCTAGTATTTCTATAAAAGGAGAAAGTAGAATTACGCCATTAGGCGAGAAGTTGAGAGCATACAAAATTGATGAACTACCTGGCCTTTGGAATGTTCTAATCGGTGATATGAGTTTTGTGGGCCCTCGACCAGATGTTCCTGGATATGCAGATTTATTAACTGGAAAAGACAGAGATATTTTAAAATTAAAACCCGGAATTACTGGCCCTGCAAGTTTAAAGTACAAAAACGAAGAAGAATTACTAGCTGACCAAAAAGACCCTGTTCATTTTAATGACACGGTTATTTATCCAGATAAAATTAGAATTAATTTACTTTATTTGGAACGGCATTCATTGCTTTTGGATTTTCAATTGATTTTCCAAACGGTATTCGGTGGTTTTGATGAAAGTAAATGGTAGAAAAATAAAATATGACGAAAAATAAAATATGGCTTTCTTCTCCTCACATGGGAGGACACGAACAAGAATTTATAAAACAAGCATTTGACGAAAATTGGGTTGCACCTCTCGGACCAAATGTAAATGGTTTTGAAGCAGATTTAAAAAACTATTTAGGAGACAACAAACATATTGCTGCGTTAAGTTCTGGAACTGCTGCAATACATCTTGCTTTGATAATGCTTGGAGTTACCCAAGGAGACTTTGTTATTTGTCAATCCATGACATTTTCAGCGTCTGCAAATCCAATTGTATATCAAGGAGCAAATCCTGTTTTTATAGATAGTGAAACAAGAACTTGGAATATTTGTCCAACAGATATGATTGATGCCATTGAAGGAACAATCAAAAAACACGGGGTAAAACCAAAAGCTATTATTGCCGTTCATTTGTATGGAATGCCTTATTTATCAGATGAAATCAATGCAATAGCAAAGAAATATGATATTCCAGTAATTGAAGATTCAGCCGAAGCTTTGGGAAGTAAATACAAAGAACAAAAATGTGGAACTCTATCAAAATATGGTATTCTTTCCTTCAATGGAAATAAAATTATCACTACTTCTGGTGGAGGTGCCTTGGTGTGTCAAACTGAAGAAGTAAAGCAGCGAGCTGTGTTTTTCGCTACGCAATCTAGAGACGAAGGTGTCCATTATCAACACAGTGAAATTGGATATAATTACAGAATGTCAAACATCACCGCTGGTATAGGCCGTGGACAAATGATGGTTTTGGATGAACATGTAAAATTACGTCGTGCCAACTATGAATTCTACAAAGAAAGCCTAGGACATCTTCCTGGATTTGAATTCGTAGAAGAATTGGAAGGAATTTACAGTAACCGTTGGTTATCTACAGTTTTAATTCACCCAGAAGTAGCTGGATTTACAAGAGAAGATTTACGAATCGCATTAGAGAAAGAAAATATCGAAACACGTCCACTTTGGAAACCAATGCATTTGCAACCTGTATTCAAAGATTGTGATTACTACGGAACAAAAGTAGCTGAAGAACTCTTCAATATTGGACTGTGCCTGCCAAGTGGTTCCAACTTAACAGATGAAGATAGAAATAGAATTCTAAATACGATTTTAACTGTTGTTGAAAAATAATTAATAATGGATTTGTGTGGGTGCAATTGAATAATGAATTTATATCATTTACATGAAAAAGTCACGACTCATTATGAATTATAGTCATGTTCTGCATTCAGAGTTGAATTACAAAAACTTACTTCAAAATCTCAACGTGAAGAAATGCGTTAACCTAGATCGTTACTTCAGGAATAATACTTATTCAATTTGTGCCGTCCTTTCAGATACTAAAATCGACTCATCCTATCCATCCCTAGGACTTACGTCCTAGGTTGTTGTGTACCATCCCGTTGGAATTTTGAAGTGATTCTTCCAAAAAAAAGTATCTGAAAGGACGAAATGCGTTAACCTAGGAGGTAACTCCTAGGCTTATTAATAAAGTAATCAATAAAGTCTGAAAGGACGGCACATACTGTACTTTTCCAGAGTAAAGCTTTTCCAGAGTAAATTCCCATTTAAAAGCAAGATGAGAGTTTAAAAAACTTTTCTTGGCAAAGTGGATATGGATCGTTTTCAGTAAATCCTACTGAAACGGATATAGTTATAAATTATATTGGGCTACCCCTTTAAGTCGCAGATTGTAACAGCAAATTTACTTCACTTCCAATTTCATGGTTTTGTATCGA